>Ga0193959_1000053_pt1 | contig 49513 bp, 48 predicted proteins | sample FB_2_MG_FD_140333 | JGI IMG/M metagenome (GOLD analysis project Ga0193959, IMG submission 140333) | Microbial mat bacterial communities from the Broadkill River, Lewes, Delaware, United States - FB_2_MG | ecosystem: Environmental > Aquatic > Freshwater > River > Microbial mats | place: USA... | reverse complement strand
TTTTTTACCTAAAGATGTGCCTGCATTTTCATATTACTTAATTAGTGCAACAGCTTTTATTATTGATTCAGTTTGGTATATTTTCATTGCAACGGTGTTATCCACTGTAAAAGCTCAACAGACATACTCAATGTTTAGACAATATATTTGTAAAATAGCAAGTGGATTTATGGGGTTTATGGGTGTTAAATTACTTTCTAGCCAACAAGTGCCCTAGTCGGTGTCATGGGATGACATATGGGGAGATTATAAGTCGTTTCTATTTTTTATTGTATTAATGTAAATGTCCCTCAGTGTTGCCGCTTACGAATGTCTCTTTGTTAAAATCTTTGGGCCCTGTTATAGAGGCCATGGTTTTTGATGCGGTGGTGTTTGAGCATCGACGGATTAAACACGTTGCTGGCGTGTTTGGTGATAATGGAGGCAATAGTGTGTACACCCTGGCCATTGGTTTTGTGCCAAAGCATGAGATAGTTGGTCGCTCTAAACATGCTGTCTTATCGTTCAATGACGATAATGTCTATAGGCTACATAAATCAATGATTATGTAAATCAATGGTTGCGCAAGTTGATGGTAGCGATAGATCCTGAAATAAAATAATGACCAATATAGTGCTGTAAAGTGTATAGGTACTATTATAGGTCAGGCATATAGAATCAGGTATATAGTGTCGGGCATTGCTTTTATGCCGCTCTTTTTAAGTAGATGTATCAAGCCGTTGCCTAACGGTTTCCATTACTGTCAATGCTTGTTTAATTTGGCTTTCACTCAAGTCTTTTGACAGGTCATTTACCCATGCAGTTTGTGCATTATTTAACGCTATCATTACATTGCGTCCAGCTTCGCTGAGTGAGATTAATGGTGCTCGTTTATGATCGGGGTTGTCTAAAAAAATGACCATGCCGAGTTTTTTAAGATCATTGACAATACGTTGAACACCTTGTCTTGATAGGCCCATACGACGTGCAATTTGCGCGACCGTCATGGGTTTTTGATCTTCAAAGATAGGGCCCATAATCTGCCAACGAGCACTCGTTAGGCCAAATGGGTTTGTTAATTGGTTGCCTGTAGCTAATAATTCTCCGTTTAACCGAAAGGTTTCTAAGATCAAACGAGTTAATGCCTCTCCTTTATTTGTTCTCTTCATTACTGTGTTTGCCCTGTGATAATGTGCGTTTCTAAATTATAACGTTTTGTTCACACTTTGTGGGGTTTGATCGATCATTGCTTACTACCATCGTAATTGTCTCCACAAGAGGCTTAGTAAAAGCTGAAAGAGCCGATTAACATAGGTATTCATCGCTTTAAACCCGACTCACTGACTGTGCCAGTATAAGGTTTCTAGAATTGACCCAGCCGTATTACTCGGTGTGTGTAACTTTTGTTACTAAAGTGCTCATTTTCAAATGGTAATACTAAAAAATTCAAGTGTTTCTATACATTAGCTATTGAATGAGTACTCAGTTAGTGGCATTAGACTAGTGATGTAAGTTTGACAATATATTGTCAATTGAGTATTGTGTAGGTCGCATCAAGGCGTTCGTTGAGAAGAAGTATTTAAGATTAAAAACAGCTTGTATTATAGCTACTGATATATCTTTAGGTTTTCTGATTGAAATGCGCCTGTTGGATAAGATGATAAGTACTTAAATACTATAGATTTAATGTTGGGTAGCTGGCACACGTTAGTTTGATGATTTTTTAGCACCGCCGTTAGTGATATTATTTTTACTGCCGTTTTGTTCAATACTCCATATAGTATAGTTGAGGCATGTGTCTTTGTGTTGTTTAACGAGATAGATTGTGGTGTTGTTATTGATATGACTGACAGACTCAATTAGAAACTGAATATAAGGTAATAAAAAATGAGGCTGAATATAGCGAGAGTACGTTTGCTAGTGTTGGGGTGCTTACTGCTGCTTTCTGCGTGCGCAAAAGAAGTACCTGAAATTGAAATTATTCCTAAGCCTATTGTCTGGCTCAAAACACAAGCTGCTAACTTATCACAAGTGCGCCGTATATCTGGTATTTTACGCGCCGCTGAGGGGACTGATCTTAGTTTTGAGGTCAGCGGTAAAGTAGACGCGGTGCGGGTGAGCTTAGGTGCTGATGTTAAGGCAGGTCAAGTGTTGGCTGAGTTAGATGAGGCGAGTTATGCGTTAACCAAAAAATCAGCACAGGGTAGCTTGCAAGAGGCCAACGCTGTATTGGTTGAAGCAAGAAATGAGTTTCAACGTCGATCAAATTTATTTGAGAAAGGTTGGGTATCTCAATCGGCTTTAGATAGCGCAAAAGCGGTATTAGATACCGCGAAAAGTGCGGTTAATGTAGCGAAAGCACAACTGGATTTAACCCAAGAAGATCTCGGGGATACCGCTTTACGTGCCCCTTATGACGGAAAAATTGTGGCGCGCTTAATTGAGCCTTCTCAAACGGTAGTTGCTGGGGCGACGGTGTTACAAATTGAGGCCTATGAAGGTTTAGAGGTATCAGCGCTCGTACCTGAAACGATTATTGGCAATTTAAAACAAGGGCAATTTTACAAAACGCATTACCCTGTCGTGCCTGGGTTAACTATTGAAGCAGAGATAACAGAGGTTGGGTCGCGTGCTGAAAGTGCGAATGCGTTCCCGGTTACTTTACTACTACAAGAGACACATCAGGCACTGCGCACTGGCATGACAGTAGAAGTTGATTTCACCTTTGAAGGGCGAGGGCGCACGGGTTATGTCGGTGAAATCATTAAAGTACCCCCAACGGCTATTTTACCGGGCAAAGATCAAAAGGTATATGTCTTTGTTTATGATGAGGTTTTAGGTGTCGTGCACAAACGTGAGATTCAAACTGAAAATGTGATTAATAATGAAGTCCTTGTCTCTAAGGGGTTAAAGCCCGGGGAGATTATTGCCACAGCTGGCGTAGAGTATTTACATGATGCTCAAGCGGTCCGGTTAATGGGCGTGGGTGCTGAGCAGTTCAACTAAAAGAAGAGTGATAAATATATGAACCTCACGCAAATCGCTTTTGAGTACCGTAAGCTTGTTTTTATGTTGTTAACGGTTTTTCTTTTATACGGATTGGTTAGTTATTTTACCTTGCCCGCACGAGAAGACCCACAAATTACTATACGTGAAGCGTTAGTCGTTACGCAATACCCAGGTTTGAACCCAGAACGCGTTGAAGATTTAATTACTAAGAAATTAGAGCGCTCTATTCGAAAAATCCCTGAGGTTGAAGAAATTCGCTCAACCTCATCAACGGGTTTGTCAGTTATTCATGTAGAGATACAAGACCGTTATAGTGAACTTAAACCTATTTGGCAAAATTTACGCAACAAGGTAGATGAAGCCTATAGCACGCTGCCAGATGGAACACACCCGTCTATTATTAATGATGAGTTTGGCGATGTCTCTATGATCACCTTGGCCTTGAGTGCGCCAGATTATGAAATGTCGTTGATGCACGATATGGCCAAGCATATCCGCGATGTTCTTTATAGTGTTGAAGGCACTAAAAAAATTGAAATAATGGGGGTTCAGCATGAACGTATTTTTATGGAAATTTCTAATGCTAAACTTGCCCAGTTAGGTATTAGTCCGGTAGCGCTTGCTTCTATCTTAAGCACACAAAACATTATTCAACCTGGTGGAGCAGTTGATACGGGTGCGCGCAGTTTTATTATTGAGCCTACAGGAAACTTTGATAGTGTTGATGATATAGCAAATACCTTGATCACATTGCCCGGTACTGATGATGTGATTCCATTATCTGATATCGTGACTATTTCGCGAGGCTATATTGACCCCCCTGATCAGCCCTCTTATTATAATGCAGAGCCCGCTATCATGTTTGCCATTTCAATGTTGGATGGCTACAACGTTCTAGAGTTTTCCCCCCGTATGAAGGCAAAAATTGCGCAGGTGCAAGCAACACTGCCTGTAGGGATGTTTCTGAATATTGCCACTTATCAAGCTGATCAAGTCGCAAATACCGTTTATGGTGTCTCCCAATCGGTGTTGCAGACACTCGCGATTGTATTGGTTGTTGTGATGTTATTTTTAGGGCTGCGTACAGGCTTGATTGTGGGGGTTATTGTTCCTTTTGTTATGCTTATTACATTGGCATTAATGAATATATTTTCTATAGAATTACAGCGTATGAGTTTAGCTACGCTAATTATCTCACTTGGGCTGTTGGTCGATAACGGTATTGTCATTGCAGAAGATTTTAAACGCCGCCTTGAAAAAGGTGCAAGCCGTGATGAAGCGCTTAAAGCGTGTGGTGGTGAAATGGCTGTGCCGCTACTGATATCTTCTTTGACGACAATATTAGTGTTTTTGCCACTGATGCTTGCGCAACATGTCGCGGGTGAATATACACGTGCGATATCGTTAGTGATCACTATATCACTTTTAACTTCGTGGTTTTTAGCGCTTTGCGTTACGCCAACACTGTGTTACTACTTTTTGAATATTGACCCAAATGCAGATTTAAATAAAAAGCAATCATCAGGCTTGTTAGGTAAGTTGTACGGCCCTTATGAGTACTTTTTGCATTGGATAATGGTATATCGCAAGCTATTTATGACGGCTATGGTAGCTGTTTTTGCTTTTTCTCTATATTTAATGGGGATGGTGCCTCAACAGTTTTTCCCTGATTCTGATCGCACGCAATTACTGGTCTATACTGAGTTGCCTGCTAGTACAACAACGCGTACGATGAATAAGCGAATGCAAGATGTGTTTGCATTTTTAGCTGATAAAGAGCGCTTTCCTTCGGTAGAAAGTCAAGCGGGTTATGTGGGTTATGGCGGCCCTCGTTTTGTGCTGTCACTCTCGCCAGACGACCCTGCCTCAAACAAAGGGTTTGTGGTACTTAATATTAATAGCGCTGAAAATATGGATCAAACGATAGAACAGTTGCGGCTGGGCTTTTATAACCATTTCCCCGATATGTTTGTTCGTGTGAGTAAGATGTTTTTAGGTCCTAGTGATTCCTCTAAGCTAGAGGTGCAAATTAAAGGTCCTGATGGGGATGTTTTATACGAGAATGCGGAGAAAATTAAAGCATTTTTTAGGTCTGTTTCAGGAACAACAGATATACGTACCAATTGGGAAACACGTAGTGTCAAAATTGCTGTAAACGTAGATCAGCAACGGGCAAGACGTGCTGGTGTTACCTCGGAGGATATTGCAGCATCAATATCGGGCGCTTTCGAGGGTATGGTTGTAACTTCGTTTCGTGATGACGATGATGTCATTCCTATTGTTTTTCGTGCGAGTAGCGGTGAGCGTTTTAACATCGACCGTGTGCGCACAATGAATGTTTATTCTTCTTCTCGTCAAATGAATGTCCCTTTATTTCAAATTGCCGATTTTTCGCCAGTGAATCAGTTTTCTAAAGTCGAACGTGAAAACATGTTTCGCACTATTACGGTAGAGGCTAAAAGTTTGGTGATGACAGCCGAAGATCTTAAGGCGGTTGTTGACCCTATGTTGCAGGAACTAAATGCTAGTTTACCTGCTGCCCACTATATAGAATATGATGGTGTTATCGCCGATTCAGCCGATGCCCAGGCCGCACTGTCGTCTAATATACCGATAGTTATCGGGCTTATTATTCTTTTGTTGGTTGCGCAATTTAACTCTTATCGCAAGCCTATGATTATTATATTAACGATTCCACTTATGATGATCGGTGCCTCTATTGGTTTGTTGGTGACGGGCTCATATTTTGGTTTTATGGTGATATTAGGGCTGTATTCTTTAGCGGGTATAATTATCAATAACGCGATTGTGTTAATTGACCGTATTGAAATCGAAGAGGCAACGGGACAATCGCGATACGATGCTGTTATTACCGCCTGTATTATGCGCTTAAGGCCTATTGTAATGACAACAATTACCACTGTGCTTGGGTTGTTACCTCTTATTTTGTCAAAGGACCCGTTGTTTTATGGTATGTCAAATGCTATGGCGTTTGGTCTTGCCGTAGGGACACTGTTAACACTCGGTGTCGTTCCTGTACTCTATAGTATTTTTTACAACGTTAATAAAGTGGAGCGTGTGTCATCATGAAATGGGGCGTTATTATCGCGAGTGCCTTTTTGTTTAATATGACTGCTTATGCGGATCATTCAAAAAGCTTTACACTGTCTGATGCATTAGGCTATGCCTATGATGACAACCCAACCTTAAATGCAGCTCGCTATGAGTTGCGCCGTATCAATGAGCAATTGCCACAGGCTAGGGCTGGGTGGCGACCTACTATTAAAGCGGATCTCAGTGCTGCACATGTAGATGTTACTGGTGACCCTCAAGGGCCTGATTCTGATGGTGCATCTCCCAAGAGTATATCACTCTCACTACAGCAACCTATTTATCAAGGTGGCTCGACTTTTGCGGCAACTCGAGGGGCAAAAAGTATTATACAAGCGCAAAATTACACTTTACTTGAAACACAGCAAACCGTGTTAAGCACTGCCGCTGAGGCCTATATGAATGTATTGCGTGACCAAGGGCTTTTGTTGTTATCCCAAAAAAACAAAAATGTCATTCAGGAGCAGTTGCGTGCTACACGTGACCGTTTTGACGAAGGTAGTGTGACCAAAACCGATGTTAAGCAAGCTGAGGCCCGATTAGCTGGAGCAAAAGCTGATGTAATACAACTAGAGGGGCAGTTAGATTCAAGTCGCGCTTTCTTTAAGCAAATTATAGGGAGAGAGCCAGTCAATCTTGATACGACAACAGTGATGCCAATATTGCCTTCAACACTGGAGGACAATCTGTCTATGGCTAAAAAAAATGCACCAGCCATACTGACGGCACAGGCATTAAAAGAGGCACAAGAGGCAGATGTCGATAGGGTTGCGGGTGAGTTGTTACCGCAGGTCTTTTTTAATGCCTCTTATACGGATACAGATGATCCACTGCCGGGGTTAGTCGATGATTCATCTGAGACTTTTGTTGAGCTTGTTGTTAGTATTCCATTGTATCAAGCGGGTTCCGTTCGCTCTCGTGTACGTGAAGCGCAACAAGAAGCCTTTCAGCGGCGCGTACAAATAATCGAAGTCAAGCGACAAATAGAGCAACAAGTTATCGCCAGCTGGCGTACATTCCAATCGGCGAAAGCTGAGATTCTCGCTCGTCGCACGCAAGTCGAAGCGGCAACAATTGCGAGTGAGGGGGTCAATATTGAAGCAACTGAAGGTAGCCGTACTATTCTGGATATTCTCGATGCTGATCAAGAACTGTTGGATGCACAAGTGGATGAGTTGATTGCTATTCGCAATGAGGTGGTTGCCGCTTTTAATCTTGCCGCTGTTTTAGGGTTATTGACTCCTGAATCGTTAGGGTTTGTCAGTGAGTTGTAGTTAATTTTTTGTAGTCAACCTGTTGTAGTTAACCTGTTGTAGTTAATGTATGGAAACAGTACATCAGTATACCCAGAGAAATATCTTAGTGATACTACAGGCACTGTTTTCTATGAGTGACGTGCAGGTATTTAAGTCTTATCGAGCGTCGGTTGTTTTTAATAAGTGTTTCTACGAAGGCTTGGACGATATTTGTACTGAATGTGATCTTCTTGTCTATTGTATTGATGATGTTGCTTTAAAGCTGCTGTGAAATTCAAAATGACCGGTGACTTCTTTTTCTATAAAGCTGTATGTTAAAAAGTAGTTTTGAGGAATACCTTCGTATATCAAATGGGGAGTATGTTTAAACGCCAGTTTTTGATAAAAATCAGGGTCGCCGACAAGTGAACAGCCTTGAGCACCTATAGCCTTTAATTCTGCCAGACCAGTTTCTATCAGTTTACGGCCAATGCCTTGTTTTTGGTAGTCAGGTGCTACTGACACTGGCCCCAGACCATACCAGTGCTTAGTACCATCTGATATGGTGGCAGGGGAGAAGGCAATATGCCCGACAATCTTATCGTCTATCGCAGCGACCAATGAAATAGTGAGCGCCTTTGAATAGCGCAGTGCACTGATAATATATTGTTCATTGTGTTGGCTAACGGGATGGTCTTTAAAGGCCGCAATTGTTACTGCTGATATGCTTTCAATATCATCGGGTGTTTCTTTTCTGATCATCATGGAGTTCTTCTCGGTTTTGGGGACGGCTATTCTTTAGAAAGTGATACCCAGGCTATTTGTGCGGCGTTGCCACCGGCAATAACAGTGGTGTTAACAAATATTTCCACTTGCCTTGCGCTTGCTTGCGCTGCGAGTAGTACTGAAAGCACACCGGTATACGCCGGGCTTGTGTTTTCAATGTACACATAAGTATTACCTGCGCATAATATATCAACACCATTGTTTGATAACTGAATGATGAGCTTATTTTCATGGCCATGGCTTCCCTCTCTGTCAGCTTGCACGAGAATTCGTTTAACGTCGTTGGTTGCGCAGCTAACAACGGCGGCTGAAGAAAAAAAAGGTATTAGTAGTAATAAGAGTGTTATTGTCACTTTCATGTGGCTTCCTATTTGTGCGATGTACTTATGTGGAGTAATATCTAAATAATACAGCAGTTTGGTGTATCTTTGTATGACTGTTGAGTATAAGTGATGCCCGGCTTAAATGGCAATTCTTTGATAGTATGCTGAGTCGTCTCTCACCGCTAGTATTATGTTTATCGTCACTTTTACAGTTAAACAGATGCTTTATAAAACTCTATTAAAAATTTAATTATAAACCTTATTGTGCGCTTTAGTCGCGGTGGTGAACGCTGCTGTGTGATTCGGTAACGTTGGGAGGCTATGACAATAGGAAAACCGTGTGGTTATTATAGCGTGTGATGATGATTGCTGGTGATAATATCTTAATAGTTAGTTGTAAGATGGTTGTTCTGTAAATGGGTAATCTTTAGGGATGTTAATCAGGGACAGACATTGCTTATGGCTTTGTCTATCCCTAATTTATTTATGTCGCTGCGATTATTATTTCCAGCTAAATTCGCCATTCATCGTTGTACAGTTGATAACTGATGCCGATGCATTTTCAATATACACTTGTTGAGCTTTAGAGGTTGGGTAGGTTAAATAGGCTGAGCACTCGGCACTTTGCCCGGTGCCTATAACGACTTTGGTGCCAGGCTTAAGGGTACAGCTCACTAACTTGTCTAACGGTGACCACTGGTAGCATATTTCGTAGTCAGAGCGATATTTTGCAATTTCACCAGCGGGTTTATCAAAGGCCCACCATTGGCCAAGTTGGCTGTTAGGGTTAGTGCTGTTCCATGCACGAAATAGGGGGATCGTTGTGGCCTCTTTGCTTTGGTAGACTTTTCCTTGGCACAGTTTTCCTTTATTAGCAGTGCCTAGTGCTTCATTCAACAGTTGTGCGTCGTCAACGGCTTCAAATTGATTAGCAAGGGCAGGCGCAAGCTCAGTTGTGCCTATACACGCAGCATCACTGTTGGCAGTTATATTGCTGTTAGCATTGGCCACGGGGGTACTTTCTTCTGTGTTATGGGTGGCACAGCTATATAGTGTTAATGTTAAAAGGCTTACGAGCATTTTTTTCATTGCGATCTCCAATCGAGTATTAATAGTCAGTGTTAATAGCTGTTAGGCCGGGTTTGTCTCTGGGGTTGTTTTTGAGCTTATCGGTGTTGTAGTTATTGTTGTTGCGACTTTATTTGTGGCAGTGCTTGTTTCAAGCCATAACATTTCTTTCTCTAAACGACTTAACAACGCTTTCATTTTTTTTGCTTTAATAAGGTAGTCATCAGATAGAGCAGATTCGATGGCCTGTAATTGTGTGTTGTTATAAACCAGAAGATTGTGTTCTTCGCATGGGTCGGTGTTTAAATCATACAATTCATATTGGTTGTTAGTCTCGTAATTATTAGGATCTTCGATGGGTTCAAAGTAGCGCACGAACTTCCAGTTGTCGTTGCTTACGACACAGTGTACGTGGTTAGGCTGGCATACCGAATGCGGTGTAATAGAGAGTTTGCTGACCTCTAACGGGTACGCTTTTTCTTCATTTTTCTGTAGGGTTTCGACAGCTTTTTTATAGACCTCATATTGCGTTGGTGCCGTTTTACCTTGTTCATCTTCCTCTCTGGCAAAAGGTGATGTAATGGTGTCGTGAGAGATAAATAACACACCTTCGCGCTGTATATATTGTTTATGCTGTGAATCATCGAGAGGTTTAATGTTGCCGAGTATGAGGGGGCTGAGGTCAATACCTACTGGTGTTAATACCTCGACACCGGTTGCCTGGCCGTTATCATCTTGACCAAAGCGCTCTTGCAATGCCGCTTGAAGGGTCTTCATGGTATCGCTATTGGCACCGGTTAGACCGAGTATGGTTGGCAATAAATCTATATGACTGGTTAGTTCACTGATTTGCTGTTGCCCACCAGCAACCTGGTGCATAGAAGGAGGGAAGCGAACTAACATAGGAACATGTAATAGCTCTTCGTAGGCGGAGTGCCATTTTTCCATCATCATATGATGTGCCGCACCGTACTCTCCGTGATCGGCACAAAATAAAACAATGGTATTGTCAGCCTGCCCAGATTCTTCGAGTGTTTTGAGTACGTTGTTAATATGCTGGTCGACTTCGTGCATAAGGTAGCCGTAGTATTGCATAAATGCCCGAGATGCTAGCTTAGGTTTTGCTGTGAGCGCAAAGGGTAGGCCAGTTTTACTTGCATCTAGAGCGACCTCAACGGCAATATTGAGTTGCTCGTCTTTCCCCATGGGTTTGCCGGTTTCTTTAAGGTAGGCTTCTGCTTTTTTTTCAGATGCCAAACGCCCGCCCTTGGATGATAGCGCTAAGCCCATTTTATAGCTGTAATCAAATTGGCAGTCAGGCTTGTTTTCAAGATTTTCATCCCATGTGGGTGGAACATCTGCATTATTTTGTGGGAAGTCCAAGCGGTTAAGCTTGATAGTCATGGTGCCGTTTTTAGGGGTCTCTGCGTCGCTGTTTACCGGTGGAACGGCGAGTGTATATTGAGCGCCGGGAATGTGTGCATCTGAGACAGTTCTCGGTATACCGGGGTAGGCGCCAATATCATGTGGGTTGGTAAAAGACGATACTGCAAACCAGGGCGTAATACTCTCATCGGGTTCTTTGGGGGGGGTAGTGTGTGGGTGCTTGCCGTTGTAGACATTTGCTTGCGCGTGGGCAACACTAAAGGGAACGCCTAAACCTTGGCGGCGCAAAAAGCTGCACACAATATCTTGAAATTGGTAGTCACGGTAGTAACCTAAGTTGTTAGGCAGTGTTCCATGGGGGTCAGGGGCGCTCAACTCCCAATCGGAAAAGCCATAATCTTCGAGGTTTTCGGTACCCTCTCCCGAAATATGCCATTTGCCAAAATAGTGAGTGCTGTAGCCTTGTTCTTTCATCCAGTGTCCGATGGTTGGAAACTGGTCGGCTTTTAACCACGGGAATTGCCTAGAGGTGCCGTCTTTAAACACACCATCTGTTTGTACTGACCCTGTTTTTGTTCCGTATTGCCCCGTGAATAGTACGGTGCGGCTAGGCACACATGCCGCTGATGCCGTTTTATGATTATTCAGTATGACGGCATTATTAGCCAGTGCGGTTAAGCCTGGAAAAAACTGCCTGAATTCATTTTCAGTATCAGGGTCTTCTCGAAAACCTAAAATCTTTTTTAAGGGTTCAGCAAACCCATGTTGTTCGCCATAACCAAAGCGAGGAAATCGCATCTGGTCAACAATAATCATAAGAATATTGGGTTTTTGTGGTACGGCATTTTTTTTTGTCATAGTAGTCACTCAACGTATAAGGTCGCCAATCAAACGACAGCCCTTTAGGGTTTTTTCGATGTATGAAAAATCAGTTTTATTATTTTAACTAATGCTTTATAGCGGTGTGGGGGTATTACAGCGCCGGCGATTCTACAGTAAAAAATCAATAAAAAAATTCAGATAATAGTTTAAGTGACACTTTTACGTAAAATATTCTCAGTCTATAGTGTGCTGGCACATATGTAATCTTTATGGTGTGTAGAAAAAAGATATTTAATAATGCCAATATTTACTATTAGTGTACGGTCGCCATTGATTAAATACGGTTCGTGCTAAGGGTGGGTTTGTTCGCAGAGCGCATCAAATAACTGCTACTACGGTTTAAAGTGTTGTATGAGGTGCTCGACAAACAGCCCTACTTTAGTAGACAGGTGCCGCCGGTGGGAGTAGAGCGCATAGACACCGCCACTCATTAACGTCCAGTCATCTAATACCGAAACTAGTTGGCCGTTTTTTAAGGCGGTTTGCACGACAAATGACGGGCACATTCCCACGCCTAACCCATTGAGCATGGCTTCGGCAATAATCAGTGGGCTATTGATTTTAAAGCGACTGTTGGTTTTTATTAATACAGAGTCATTGCCTTTAGTAAATGCCCATGATCGTCCAGAGCGATAAATAGTATCCACTAATAGCGGGTGTTGGTTAAGGTCTTCGGGTGTTATAATTGGGGTGTGCCGTGCTAAATAGTCTGGTGTGGCGCACACACACAATTTCATGTCGCTGAGTTTTCTTGCAATATGACTTGAGTCTTCTAGGTTGCCAATGCGAATAGCAATATCGAAACCATCCTCTACTAGATCGACGTAGCGGTCCCCCTTGTGTATGTCAAACTCAACCTCAGGGTAGGCATGCATAAAACTAAAAATAGGCGGCACTAGGTTCGCGAGTGAAAACGCCTCTGATGGAATGGCTAATCGCAGTACTCCTTTGGCAGTTTGGTGCTCCTCTCGTACGGATTTATCGAGGGTTTCAATCTCGTCTAATAAACCTTGGCAGCGTTCAAAGTAGGCTAGCCCTTCTATTGTAGGGCTCATTTTACGTGTGGTTCTATAGAGCAGGCGAACGGCCAGATTCTCTTCAAGCTGAGAGACAGCACGGCTTACCATTACCTTTGAGATGTGCAGCTTTTCGGCAGCAGCAGAAAAGCTGCCCTCTTTAACGACGCAACAGTAGAGCTGCATACAGCGTAGCTTATCCATACTATCTCTCTTATCTATTATTTTGCCTATTGTTTCATATATTGTATCAATGTTTTTCAATATGGCCTAATTGTTTCATTTGTGGTTGTTCTGTAAGCTACCCTTAATACATTTAACGTTAATCAGTACGTTGTTAAGTTAACAATCCATAGGACGCTAATATGAACCCTTTACCCACATTCTTAATCGCCAGTGTGCTTGCCGCAAGCTTCTCTCATTCGGCTCTCTCATCTGAGCTGACGCAACCGGGAAAGTACGCTATTGATCAACAACACTCTAATGTTACCTTTGAGGTCGACCATTTAGGTTACACCCATGTCGCAGGGCGTTTTAACAAAATCAGTGGTGACTTTAGTGTTGCAGCAGGAAAGCCTTCATCGTTGAATGTGATTATTCAAAGTGCGAGTATTGATACGAATCATAGTAAGCGTGACGATCATCTGCGTAGCCCTGATTTTTTTAATGCCAAGCAATTCCCAACTATTTTATTCTCAAGCCCTCTAGTGATTAAAACGCACAATGGCGAGTCAGTGATTGAGGGAACACTGGAATTATTGGGTGTTTCTAAAGCGGTAACGTTAAGTCTTCAAAAAGGCAAAGAGGCTAAAGATCCGTGGGGGCTTTACCGAGCAGGCTATAGTGCGACGGGCATTATTAAGCGCAGTGATTATGGGATGAACTTTATGCAAGGGGGTATCGGTGACGATATCCGGGTTACGGTTAATATCGAAGCGGTTAAACAGTAATCCCGTTTGTTGGTGAGGTAGTGGTTATGGTGTTATCACTTTTATGGGTTACGTTATTAGCGCCTGTATTAATAACCGTGGGGCTATTGTATACCGCTGAGCGATTATCTCGCCATTCAATACCGTTAAGCATACTCGCCATTATTGCATGGCTACCACTTTATGCCTGGATGCTTAAACTACCGAACTTGCCACCTAAGCAGGCACTCGATTGGGTGTGGATATATCTGATGTTCGCCGGGGCAGGGGTGATGTGCAAAGTAGTTACCTTTCATCGTGTGAATAAAGTGGCGGCCTTTCAAAGCGTTACTTTTTTTATAACCGCTGGTGTGATGATCTGGCCTGCCATCAGTTATAACGCATCGCTTGCCAGTCATTGGTCTATATGGCTTGAGAGCATCGTTTTCGGTTTAATGGGTGTTGTGGTTCTATTAATACTTATTAAGCCGCTCGCTAAGGCAGACCAAAGCGGTACTGCGATATCGATACACAGCCATATTTATTTGTGGCTGATTACCGGTGCTCTAGGGGTCATCGTTATTATGACGGGCAGTTTATTAATCGGCAGCTTATCAATTGCGCTGTCATCAATATTCGTTGCATCAGGGTTGTATGTCAGGTTCTTTTATCAAGCCCGCCTACCCATCACCCCGGAAGGCTTGCCGGTATCCTATGGTCTTGTATTGTTAATGTTATTGATATCACGGGTTTATGTAGATGTAGATATCATGACTTTTTCGTTGTTAGCAATCAGTGTCGTGTTGGCGAGCTACCTAACGCTTAAGCAATATCACAATCCTGCGCAGTACCGTTTATTACACATTGTTTTTGTAACGTGTTTGGCCATTGCTATAGCTTATACAGTGTATAGCGAAGTACTAAGCACACAAAATAACGGTTATTACTAGCCATATTATTAGTCACTTTTAGTCACTTAGTGGCCACAAACACTGCTTTATGGGTTGATGCAGGTACTGTAAAAAATATTCTCTAAGTAGTATGAGTAATGTGCTTAATCAATGGATGCCAATCAATGAATGCTGTTGCTAGACCCGTTAATCGTCACGATGTTTACCACGCACATATTTATTTTGACGAACATACATTGGTTCTTGCTACCACACTGTGCCACCGGTTAGCTCAGAAATTTGGTTTAGCAGCTGGACCAATATACCAGCGGCCTATTGGCCCCCATCCAAAAGGAAGTTGCCAAGTTGTGTTTACTCGCGCACAGTTTACTACATTGATCCCCTGGCTTGATCAGCATCGCAAAGGGCTCACTCTATTTATTCATGGTTTAAGTGGTGATGGTCTTAAAGATCATACCGATTACGCCTATTGGTTAGGTGAGGCTGTCGAGTTGAATTTATCCCTATTTAGTTCTAAGCGCAAGTGAGGTAGCCAATGCAACCCAATGTAAAAATAGCAACAGTGATCGATATCACCGATATCAGCCCCCATATGCGTCGTATTGTATTTCACAGTAAAGACTTTAGCCTGTGGCCTGCGGGTTTAGAAAGTGCTCACGTAAAGATTATTATTCCTAAGCCGGGTCAAACTCATCCGGCGATTGACCCACTGAATAGAAAAAAGTATATGCGCTCTTATACCGTGAGGCATTTTGACCCAATAGCACAGCACCTTAGTATCGATTTTGCGATTAACGATCATACCGGGTTGGTTTCTGGTTGGGCCTCGACGGTTAGTCTGGGTGCTTATGCAGGATTTATGGGGCCGGGCCCAGTGAAACATACCGACTTCTACGCAGACTGGCATTTATTGGTGGCTGATTTTACCGGCCTGCCTGCGCTCGCAGCAACGCTTGAGCGGTTGCCTGAAACCGCCCAAGGGTATGCGGTGATACAAGTGCCTAGTGAACACGATAAACAAATGATTAAATCACCGGTGGCACTTGATATTGATTGGGTTGTTAATCCCAACCCGCATAAACCACTGTTGTATGAACGCGTTGATGCCTATGCGTGGATGGCCGGCGAGCCTGCTATTTTTATTGCGACTGAGGCCTCGCAAATGAAACAGTTGCGAAGGTTAGTGAAAAGCAGGCCCGGTTATCAGCGTCAAAAGCTCTACGCATCGGGTTATTGGCAGGCGTAAAATAGTAAGTTGCAGGCAGTGTTATGGGTGCTTATATGGATCGTATATGTATTGTAAACAAGGCTGTTGCGTAGGTTAAATAACCTGTAAATATAGTGTGTTACAAGTTATTTAACCTAAGGTAAGCCGCTGCTAAAAATGGCAACTAAAATGCATATTACTTAAATAGCGATTGTGTTTGTTCTACGGTGTCATCTTGTACTTTATCGGGTTCGTGGTATTGCGTAGGGTGGGGTATTTCAACACCTTTTGCGCAAGCAGGTCGTGCTGCGAGGCTGTCGATCCAGCGTTGTAAATGCGGATACTCATCAATGCTGATGCCTGCCCAGTTATAAATGCGTGCCCAACTCCAGTGCGCGATATCGGCGATAGAAAAGTCGCCCGCTAAATATTCGTTGTTGGTCAGCTGTTTATCTAATACGCCATAAAGCCTATGGGTTTCTTTTTGGTAGCGTTCAGTTACTGAGGCAATTTTTTCTGGGAAGTATCGGTAAAATACATTAGCTTGCCCTTGCATTGGTCCAAGCCCTCCCATTTGGAACATTAACCATTGAATAACCTCTGAACGGCCTTTAATGTCGTTGGGTATGAGCTGGCCAGTCTTTTCGGCGAGGTAGAGCATAATTGCACCGGATTCAAAAATTTGAAACCCGTCATTGTCGTGATCTACAATCGTCGGAATACGTCCATTAGGGTTGAGATTGAGGTACTCTTCACTCTTTTGTTCGCCTTTGGTAATGTCGATAGGTTTGACAGTATAAGGTAAACCTAGCTCTTCGAGTGTGCAAGAGACTTTCCACCCATTGGGTGTTGCCCAGGTATATAAATCGATCATTGTGTACTCCTGTTTTAGAAACTAATGCCATTTAATAGAACCACTCGTGTTGGTTTATTGAGTGGCGCACGGTTGCTGCATGTTATTTGTGTCGTACTTTATTGATTAATTCGCATGTACCGTTGTCTACTAGTAGGCCTTGTGCAATAGGTATCGTGTAGTAGGCATTTGACCTACTGTAAACGCATCAGTTTCAACGGTAATAAAAAATACCTACGCTTACGAGTATGCCGTGTTAATGTGTCATTGATGGGATTTTTTGCGCCAAACTACTGTGCGCTTAACCTATAGGGGTCATCTCATTGATGCTCATTGAATCTAAAGCGCCATCGGTATTGTTGATAAACGCTGCTATATGTGGTGCGTGCATGTGTGCTTGCCATTGCTCACGCGATGTCCAGCTCTCATAAAACAAAAAGTAAGTGGGGTCTTCATTATCGCGGTGTAAGTCGTATTGGATACAGCCAGCCTCGTTTCGAGTCAGAGGAATAAGCTTTTCTAATTCTGTCTTTACCCGCTCGATGTGATCGCTCTTGGCTTTAATGTGGGCAATAATGGTTAATGCTGTCATGATAGTTCTCTTTTTGTTAGGACGTGATGTACCGGGTGTGTACTACGATATCCCTAGTGCTGAGAGTGTAAACGGTGTATCGCCGTATTCACAATACAGCATACTTGATACAAGATACTTGCATACTACTTACACACTATAGCCTTAGCTAAGTCTAAGCCGGTGCAAAATACCAGTATAAACCTGAGCGGTAAGATGACGATAGTGGCTATAGGATAATAGTTATCGATTTAGTATTGAACTATTGTTGGGTAATGATAGTCCTAAAGAGCCATCTGCCGTTATTGGGCTTAATCGTCATTAAGGGGTTAGCGCTGTTGTGTATGTTTAGCAGCCATTACTATTTTTATTGTTAACAGGAGTTTGATTTGATTCGCCGCTACCAACAGCAAGTATTACCCTACCGGGAATTTGTAGCTCTTATTGCTTTGATGATATCACTGGTAGCTCTATCGATCGATGCTGTGCTACCTGCACTTGAATCTATCGGGGACTCCTTGGGAGTGACTAATAGCAACGATAACCAATTGGTTATTGGTGCCTTATTTATTGGTATGGCATGTGGGCAATTGTTGTTTGGCCCCCTGTCGGATTCTATTGGGCGGCGCCGCTCGATGATGATGGGTTACTGCGTCTTTTTTCTAGGTAGCTTGTTAGCTCTTATTGCGAATGATTTAACCACAATGCTAATTAGCCGTTTTCTACAAGGGTTTGGTGTATCAGCACCGCGTGTGCTATCAATCGCAATTGTGCGCGATTTATATGCAGGCCGCTCCATGGCTAAAGTAATGTCGTTTGTTATGATGGTGTTTATTTTAGTGCCAATGCTCGCGCCTTTATTTGGCCAACTCATTTTGACACTGGCAAATTGGCGGGTTATTTTTGTCGCTATTGCGCTAGTGGGTTTAGTGTCACTTGGTTGGTATTTATTACGCCAGGGCGAGACTCTGGCTGCGAATGATCAGGCAGATTTTACCGTGACAAGAACAACCAGTGCACTGCAATTTATTTTTACCCATCGTGTTGCGCTGGGTTATACCATTGCCTCTGGTATTATGTTTGGGCCCTTTGTCTTTTACTTAAGCTCAGCTCAGCAGTTGTTTCAAAACATTTATGGGTTAGAGCAGTGGTTTCCTTTGTATTTTGCAGGCTTATCATGTGCTTTTGGCGTGTCTTCATTTACCAATGGCAAGCAAGTTATGAGATTTGGTATGCAGGTTATTATTCGCTTTGCACTGAAATTAACAACAGCAATATCATTGTTGTTTGTTATTGTCGCCTGGTGGTTTAATGGCTTGCCTGCACTGTGGATAATGACTATGTATATGCTGTTAACTTTTTTCTGCATTGGATTATTGTTTGGGAACTTTAATGCGCTAGCGATGGAGCCATTAGGACATATTGCCGGTATGGGTGCGGCTATTATTGGTTCACTATCTACGTTTATTTCAGCTATTTTAGCGGTGATTATTGGCCAGCAATTCAGTGAGACGGTGTATCCGTTGATGATTAGTTTTTTACTGGCATCAAGTGTGACATTTTTGTTGATACAATGGATCGAGTCAGATAAGAGCCGTTGCCGCTAAACTGATTGATCCGAATAGATCAGTATTGTTTAACGTCGGTAATAGCCGCTGATATTTAATTTTACTACAGATGGCAGGTGACAGATGGCCTGGATTTATTTAATACTCGCTGGTCTATTTGAAATTGGCTGGCCTGTTGGGTTAAAACTGGCCCAAAATGATAATACTCGTATAGTGGGCATTATCATGGCGATTGTATTTATGAGTATTAGCGGATATTTACTTTGGCGAGCACAGCAACACATACCAATAGGTACATCTTATGCTGTTTGGACGGGTATCGGTGCGGCAGGCACTTTTTTGGTTGGGGTTATTTTTTATAATGACCCAGCTAGTTTGGGCCGCTATTTAGGTATAGTATTGATTATAGCCGGTGTTGGTCTGTTAAAGTTATCTCACTAGGTTTATTATATGGATGGCTTTTCTGTATTTGAATACCTGACATTTTATATTCTGCTCTAGGCGCTGTATTATGCCCAAAATACCTACAACCGTAGCGACGCCAGTTCACGATAAGTTTATCGCCTACCCCGAAGATATACGTGATGCACTTTTAAATATTCGCACGTTAATTTTTGATATAGCAAGGGAAGATAACCTTGGGGTTATCGAAGAAACGCTCAAGTGGGGTGAGCCTGCGTACCTTATAAAAGGCGGCAGCACAGTGCGTATCGATTGGAAGCCCGCCACCCCTAATCAGTATGCGATCTACTTTAATTGCAAAACGCGATTGATCGATACCTTTAGAGAAATTTATCGCGATAACCTTCAATTTTCTGGGGTTCGCGCGATTATTTTTCAACGCGATGAGGTGGTGCCTTGGCCGGCACTGAGGCACTGTCTTGCGATGGCGCTACAGTACCACCGCCTTAAACACCTACCCTTATTGGGGGCCTAAATACACAGTACTCGCTAATGGTTTAGTTGTAGAACTCAAATACTCCGCGTTGTATTTAATCAATGTATGTTTTTAATTGACCTATCTAATAGGCCTACTAATAGGCATAGTTATCAATAGCCTGTCTGACTTGTTTGAGCGCACTAACGAGAGTATCCAGTGGCACTGAGCCCAGTGCTACGCGTATCGCGTGGGGTACGTGCTCGGTTGTGGCAAAGGGCTCTGCACTTGAGACGGAGATATTAGCCTGCATTAGCGTCATGACTACTTGGTCCGCGCGCACCTCCTCAGGCAGTGGTAGCCAGATAAAATAGGATGCTGGGTGGCTAATATAGGTGAGCCCTTTGAGTATGTCGCGAGCGATACCCTGCCGTGTAATGGCATCTTGGCGCTTTTCAGTTTCTAAACGTTCCAGTGTGCCATCGTTGATCCATTGACAAGTGATAGCGCTTAAGAGTGCGGGTGTATTCCAAGTGGTTGCTCTGATCACACGCTCTATGGAGGTAACCCAAGAGGTTGGCGCTACGATAAAGCCAACGCGCAGCCCAGTGGCAATGCTTTTTGAAAACCCAGAAATATACACAGTAAGCTCTGGCGCTAGTGCGGCTAAAGGCGGTGGCGGGTTTTCAGCGTGAAAGGCGTAGGCGGCATCTTCAATTAGTAATAGTTTGTAGGTGCGAGCAATCGCTACGAGCTGCTTTCGTTGAGCGAGCGTCATTACCCAGCCCATGGGGTTGTGCAGCGTTGGCATAGCATACAGCGCACGTACTCGCCGTTGCTGACATAGGCGCTCAAGCGCTTTAAGGTTTGGGCTATTATCGCTCAGTGATATTGGTGCAAGTTCTAAACGGTGCATCGTTGCCAGTGCTTTGAAACCCGGGTAGATAAGCGCATCGGTTGCCACCACATCACCGGGGTTGAGCAAGGCCATGGCCGTTGTTGCCAGACCATGCTGGGCGCCACTGACAATCAATACCTGCTCTGCGGTGACCGCTAAGCCTCGGCACTGAAGATGGCGTGCTATAGTTGCGCGCTCGTGGCTGCGCCCGGCGTGGGGCTGGTAGTGCAATAGGGGTTCTAAATCCCCCGATGCGGCCAACTGTCGTAGGGCGGCTCGTAGCATATCGGTTTGACCTGGCAGTGAAGGGGAGTTGAAATTCAGGTCGACCATGCCCTCGGTAAAGGCCGGCTGGTCAATACCGTGGCCAGCCGGGAGTGCTGTTTCTCTGACAAAGGTGCCCCGGCCAGTCTCACCACTGACTAACCCCATGCGCGCTAATTCGGCATAGACTCTTGAAGCGGTTACCAGTGCTACCTGTGCACTGGTAGCCAGTTGTCTGTGGGTCGGAAGTTGTGTGCCTGGGGCTAATGTGCCGTTTCTGATATCGGCGGCAAAGGTGTCGACAAGCTGTTTGTACCGAGCATGAGCCATAGGTAATGTATCCATGACAATTATTTTATTGTCATGATTTTAAAAGATACACTGCTCATTCGCAATGCTAGTTCAGGTCTTATTGACCCGTCTACTAGTCGTTTTGGCACATTTGATCGAGCAGGACAATAATATGCATATTGCTATACTTACCTTTGATGGCTTTAATGAACTTGATTCGCTGATTGCACTGGGAGTGTTAAATAGAATTAAAACACCGGGGTGGCGTGTATCGATAGCGAGCCCAACACCGACGGTTCAATCGATGAACGGTGTGGTGCTTGAGCGCCATATCGCCCTTCATGAGGCAAGCCAAGCCGATGCGGTCATTTTTGGCAGTGGAATAAAAACGCGCTCAATTGTTGATGATGAGAGGATTATGAGCGAGTTGTCGTTTGACCCCTCCCGCCAGTTGTTGGGGGCGCAATGCTCTGGCGCACTAATTTTAGCAGCGCTGGGCCTACTTGAAACAATACCAGCCTGTAGTGATTTAACGACGAAACCCTGGCTGCAACAGGCAGGGGTTGAGGTGCTAGATCGTGCCTTTTTTGCCAAGGGCAATGTGGCCAGTGCCGGGGGCTGTTTGGCGTCACACTACCTTGCGGCCTGGGTGATTGCTCGCCTAGACAGTGAGGTGGCCGCCCAAGAGGCTATTCACTATGTTGCCCCTGTTGGTGAGAAAGACGACTACGTTACCCGTGCCATCGCACATATCCGCCCATTTTTGCCGGCCCTAACCGTTTAGGTTCCAGAGTGGGGGTACGACTGCTTAGTTTGAGTGAGTTGAAAGACTATTTGCGCATTCAGGCCACCCCCATGATTGGGTTTTAATTCAAGTGTGGCATTGTTCCATCGGGCAATTTTTTCAACGATACTTAAACCAAGCCCCGCGCCATGAGGGTTGCTGCGCGCATTGTGCAAACGCTTAAAGGGTTGTTTGGCAAGCTCGCACTCACGCTCATTAATGCCTTCGCCTTTATCGGCAACGGATAACACAATAGTATTGCCCTGTGTGCGCGTCGTTATCGTAATATCGCCACCACCGTGCATTAGCGCATTATCTATTAAATTAGTTAATAGCCGGGCTATGCTAATTGTTTTCAGTGCGATATCCGGTAGGTCATTGAGTTGTAAGGTAACGGCGGCTGTTTGTTTATAGCGTTGAACAATGTCGATTACAATGCTATTGAGTGAGACTAAACGTTTAACTTCATCGTTGCGATTGTCTGCAAAGGCTAAAAACTGGCCTACGATTGCATCGATAGTGTCGATATCATCAGCTAACCCTTGGGCAAGTTCTTTTTCGATAGTGTTATCGGCGATTTCTATTCCCAGACGAATGCGTGCTAGGGGTGTTCTTAAATCGTGGGAGATACCGGCTAACATTAAGGCTCTTTCATCGGCGGCTACTTTTAATCCTGTGGCCATTTTATTGAATGATTGCGCCATTATTTTAAATTCCCAGGCCCCTTTTTCGATTAGCGGGGTTGGTACAATTCCTTTGCTCAGTTCGCAGGCGGCGAGGATTAATCGCGACAGAGGGCGTTTAATCGTTGTGGTCACAATAAAGGCCAATAGCAGTGTCATTGTGATAATAAAAATAAGTTGTAACAACACAGCATCATACCATAACCCTTTAGGTAATATTCGTGCAAACCCTAGCCAATAGAAATCTCCGTTTAATTGGACTTTACTCCAGATAATATCGTTTTTTTCAGCACCAGTGATATGGCTCTGACGGGGCTTTTTTTCAAATCGTACTTCTAAGGTGTTGTTGTTGAGTTTTGCTTTTAGGTGGTTAGCGACCAGTCGTTGGTAATATTTTTTTGCACTAATACCTGGCGGGTGAGTGTGCGCAGGCTTTAGCGTAATAATATCGTCATTATTTATCGCATTAAGGTAAGCATTTTTTTTCGCATCGTCGATAAACGATAGTGCCTGTTGAATATGATGGATATGGCGATGTATATTGTTGGCGGTGACTTTAGCTGTAGGGGGGATAAAAAAGGCCCACAGGTTAATAATCATGATAATAAGGCTAAAGGCAATAGCACTGAAAAAGAGCGCAAAAAAGATAAAGAATAGTTTCTTCTGAAATATCATTTGTTGGCCTTATTATTATCTTGGGCGGCATCATCTGGAATAAACACATAGCCATACCCCCATACTGTTTGTAAATGCTCAGGTTTTTTAGGGTTGTCTTCAATTAACTTTCGCAGCCTTGAAATAGTAATGTCGATACTGCGCTCATCGGCCTCACGATCGCGCCGCTTAAGTCGCCCTACTAATTCGCTTCTGGAAATAGACTGCCCAAGGCTGTTGAATAAAATAACCAGTAGCGCAAACTGCCCCGTTGTCAGTGGTATCTCTTGACCCTTTTTAGTCAGTACCCGCGTGGAGGTGTTCAGTGTAAAGCTCCCTGCGGTGTAGGCTGTTCGCTGAATGTCGGGTGAACCTGAGGGGTAGGTGTAGTGGCGCCTTAAAATACTGGCAATTCTGGCGACGAGCTCGCGGGGGTTAAATGGCTTTGCTAAGTAGTCATCACACCCCATCTCCAGGCCTAGTATGCGATCGGCCTCATCGCCTTTAGCGGTGAGCATTAATATAGGTGTGTTATTACCTTGGGCGCGCAATCGGGCGCAGGCTGTTAAACCATGCTCGCCAGGTAGCATCAAATCAAGCACAATTAAATCAAAAAATGCTCGGGTAAGTAGTGTGTCCATTTGTTCGGTATTAGAGCAAACTTTTGCTTCAAAGCCCTGTTCATTAAGATAGCGCTGAAGTAGTGTTTGCAGCTTTATATCATCATCAACGATTAGAATTCGATAGGTTGTACTATGGTTCAATGTCTCTTAGCCTCTTCACCGGTTATAGACGTTAATCAGAGGTTCCTATATTACAAGTTATTGGGCACTTAGGCTAAGCAATACAGGTGTTGTGATGTCGGCAGCCGTTAAGCGAGGCCCATTAAATGGCTCTTTTAGCGGTATGAGCGCAGAATATACGTGCCTAGAAAATTGTAACAACCTGTTTCAAACGCTCGTATTGACATACTTTGTTTCAAAATGTATTCAGCTACGGGTATTTATGCGCGCTTATTTTTAATAGACTGAAACGATGCTAACACATTAAAGGTTCCTAAATGCCATCCATGACTAAAGGCTTACTATGATATATAAAATACGCAGGCTTTCATTATTTAGCCGGTTATACCGATTGTTTTTTCTGCTCTTAGTTTTAATGGCGTGTAGTGGTATTGTTACGGCTAATAATGATAAGCATACGCCTGCTGAATTTATTGTTCACCGTGATCTGGCCTATATCGCCAATAGTGCTGATAAATTGCAAACGCTGGATATATACATACCTGAAAACACGCCTCAAAATGCACCTGTTCACGTTTATGTACATGGTGGTGGATGGACAAAAGGTGACAAGAGTATGTTAACGCCTGAGCAAATCAGTGCCTACACAAAGCAAGGGATTATTCTAGTCAGTGTGAATTATCGGTTGGGGCCTGAGCATCAATACCCGGCCAATGTACAGGATATTGTAGCGGCGAGTCATTGGCTGAAAAACACAATTGCCCACTATAGTGGTGACCCTAGCAATATGGTATTAAGCGGGCATTCAGCCGGTGGTCATCTCGTGGCCTTATTCGGGGTGGGCACGGCGGATATTACTCAGCGGTTATCTCAGCCTATCTATAAGGCTATTATACCTGTTGATACCGCTTCTTATGATTTAACACGCCGTGCTTCGGGGCGACTTGCCGGTTGGGTCAATCGACAAAAGCGATTGGCCTTTGGTCGCAATCAGCGGGTGTTAAAGCGTGCATCGCCATTGCTACAAATAGAACGCGGGGTTCACTACAGCCTGTTCGATCTGTATGTGACACAAACCCGGGCTGATGCAGTACAAGAAACACAGCAGTTTGCACGGCGATTACAGGCCGCTGGTCATAGTGCGCAAGCCACAATAATTACCGGCGGGCTCTCTCATGCACAAATGAAAAAGGCTATGTTTAACCCGCAACACAAATTGTTTAGCGCGATTGTTGCCCATTTGATGTAACTTATTATTGTACCCGGTATTTATTGCACCCAGCGCGCGTTTGAGAGCCGTTGGGTCAGGGCGTGTAATCCTTTGCCTTTGTTGCTGATTTTCCATGCGAGAAAACTTTCCGTATTACCTCTTGTTGCCATGTTAAGCTTGACCAGTGAGCCACTATCTAAATGTTGCTGAATGCGTTGTCGCGGTAAGTGACCAATGCCAATACCGGCCACTATAGCCTCTACTTTTTGATCAATATTTTGCACATAAAATTTTTGTCCCTCCCGGCTTAAGCCTTCACTGCGTGTCAGCGCCTCTGTGGCGGTATCATGTGTGATAACGCGTCGAAGTGTCGGCAACGCAGCCGCTATTGCTTCGCTGTCATCGGCGAGCCTTGCACAGGGATGGCCGGCGGCGATGACTGGAATCAAATCGTAATGCTCCAGCGCAATAGCGCGGTAGCCTTTTTGCTGTGGAACCGGTCCAGGTGCACCAATAACGACATCGACTCGCCCTTGTTCTAGTGCGTCCCAGCCACCGTTGAGTACACACTCGCAAAGATCTATTTCAATACTTGGATGCGCATTGAGAAACTCATTAATGAGCGTGAAAAATATTGAGTAGGATTGTATCGACTCGATGGCGATGCTGATTCTAGGCTCCCAACCGGTGGCAACTTCTTTGGCTTTGTTGGCCAGTGTGGCGGTGGTGTGAAGAATGTGTCTACCTTCGACCATGATAAGCCTGCCTGCGGGTGTTAATACTGAGCGGCGCCCTTGGCGTTGAAATAACCCGATACCGAGTTGTTCTTCCAGCTTTTGTATCGCATAAGAAACCGCCGATGTTGCTTTGTTCAGCTCTTCTGCTGCTTTTGCAAAGCTTCCGCGTCGCTCGATGGCATCTAGCGTTTCAAGCACTTCAATTGTTATCGGATTTTTGCTCATATTCTAAGCTCATTACTGTTATTTTTAATTGTTCTAAATAATAGAACAATTTAAACAAAAAATAGGCTCTTATTGAAAACTTTTCAGTCGTTACAATAGTGTAAATAACTACTGAATACACAGGGGTAATAGACGATGAAACAACTACTGAAAAAAGTAACCACCACTACTGCGGGGTTTGATGTACTCCCTCTGCGAATTGGCGTGGGCAGCATTTTTATCGCTCACGGCTCGCAAAAGCTCTTTGGCTGGTTTGGTGGGCACGGTTTAGACGGTGCCGCCAGCTGGATGGCCTCTATTGGATTAACACCAGGAATACTAATGGCCACATTAGCCGGTAGTGCAGAATTCTTTGGTGGTTTGCTATTGATTATGGGGTTATTGGTACGCCCAGCGGCCGTTGTGCTGGCGGTGACTATGGTTGTCGCTATCGCTATGGTGCATTTGCAAAACGGTCTCTTTTTAGCCAATAACGGCTATGAGTTTGGGTTGGCTTTACTGGTTGTGGTGCTGTGTTTAGTCTTTCGTGGCGCTGGTAGTGTGAGTGCTGATCGTATACTGCACGCAAAACTAGTACGCGAGTGATTAGGCCTTCACTTTTTGGGAGAGAATAATGACTGTATTACATATTAACAGCAGCGCTCGATTTAACGATTCAAATACCCGTATATTGGGGCAGTATTTAGTCGATGCTCTCGGTGGTGAAGTGATCACTCGCGATCTAGCCCGTGAGCCGCTTCCGGCTATTAGCGCCGAGGATTTACTGGCCGTTCACGGCTCTACCGATAGCACGCGGGCGAGCTACCAACAACAGCGAGCACTGTCTGATACCTTAATCAACGAGCTTGTCACCGCCGATACACTGGTCTTGGGGGTGCCTATTTATAACTTTGCTATTCCGGCAATACTTAAGCAATGGGTTGATGCCATTTGCCGTGCGGGTATCAGTTTTAAGTACACCGAGCGTGGGCCGGTAGGGCTCTTGGATATAAAGCAGGCCTATATTATCACCGCGTCCGGTGGTACGCCTGTGGGGAGTGATATCGATTTTGCCAGTACTTATCTAGAGCATATTAGCCACTTTATTGGCGTTAAAGAGGTATTGCATATTGATGCCAGTGGCTCAAAGCGAAGCCCTGAGCAAATATTGATTGACGGGCGTGCACGTATTGATTCACTGGTGCCATCGGCTTGGGCAGTAGACTCTACCGGGGGGCCATAATGGGCTTATTACAGCGGGGTCAATGGGTTGATCAATGGTACGATACTCGTAGTAGTGGTGGTGAATTTCGTCGTCAAGACAGCCATTTTAGGCACTGGCTAACCCGTGATGGTAAGCCTGGGCCTCACAGCGAGCAGGGGTTTGCCGCCGAAGCTGGGCGCTATCATTTATATGTATCACTGGCGTGTCCGTGGGCGCATCGCACGTTGATTTTTCGCACACTAAAGCAGTTAGGCGATATCATTGATGTCACAATAGTTGACCCAGTTATGTTAGAAAATGGTTGGGAGATGACTGACCCACTGTATGATTTAAGCTTTCTCTACCAGCTGTATTTAAAGGCTGACCCGCACTATGAAGGGCGCGTTACTGTGCCGGTATTATGGGATAAGCAAACACAAACTATTGTGAGTAATGAATCCCAAGATATTATTCGCATGTTCAATAGCGCCTTTAATCATCTTACCGGCAACCACGATGATTATTACCCACAGGTACTGCGCAACACTATTCATAGTGTCAACGAGCGCATTTACCATACGGTCAATAACGGGGTTTATCTCGCGGGGTTTGCAACGACACAGGCTGCGTATGAAAAGGCCTGCTACGCGTTATTTGAGTCACTGGACTGGATCGAAGCACGCTTATTGAACCAGCGCTATCTTCTGGGCGAGCAATTAACCGAAGCAGATTGGCGCCTGTTCACTACGTTAATTCGCTTTGATGCGGTATATTTCGGGCACTTTAAAACCAATCGCCAATTATTGGCTGAGTTCCCAGCGATGAGTGGCTATGTGCGCGAGTTATATCAAGTGCCGGGTGTGGCTGAAACCGTCAATATTGAGCAGATTAAAACACATTACTATGCCAGCCACAAAATGATTAACCCTACCGGTGTTATCCCTGTGGGGCCTTACCAAGATTTTATGGCCCCGCATGGTCGCGAGCAGCTAAGTAGTAATATTAATGCTGATGAGTAGCGACATTGTACACAGGCATAATGATTATTGCGGTAAATACAGGAGAGCCTCATGAGATACCTACAACAGGTTATTAATGCACAGTCGACCAAAGACGGCGATGGTGTCAGTATTTACCGATTAGCCGGTAGACGATTACACGACATACTAAACCCCTTTTTAATGATTGATGAAATGAACAGTGACAATGCAGACGACTATCTTGGTGGGTTTCCTGAGCACCCTCATCGAGGATTTGAAGCGATCACCTATATGAAAGCCGGTCGTATGCGCCACCGTGATCATATGGGTAACGAAGGGATAGTGGGGGCGGGTGATGTACAGTGGATGATGGCCGGCGCAGGCGTGCTTCATTCAGAAATGCCCGAACAGGATCAAGGTTTATTGCATGGTTTTCAAATTTGGCTCAATTTGCCGGCTGCACAAAAGATGAGCCCGGCGGCCTATCGAGAAGTACCCAGCAATACTATTACCACATTGGCGCTACCGACGTCAGGGGTTGTGCGTGTTATTGCCGGTGAGGTGATGGTTAACCAACAGCTGCAAACGGGGTGTATTGGTCAGCGTGAAACCGAACCTGTATTAATCGATGTTGAGCTTACGCCTGGTGAAAGCGTAACGATAGAATTTAATGCGAGTTATCGCGCGCTAGTGTATGTATATAGTGGTTCAACCGATACACTTAACACACGCCAAATGGGGGTTTACTCAACCGGCAGTACACTGACATTAACCGCTGGTGAGTCAGGAGTTAAGTTATTGGTACTCAGTGGTAAGCCCCTGAGTGAGCCCGTTGTGCAATACGGCCCTTTCGTTATGAACACGACCGAGGAAATCGAGCGTGCATTGCAGGATTTTCAAGATAAGCAATTTATTCGTGAGTTGCAACATGCCATTGTGGAAGAAGCGTGAGGCAATGGCCAGTGCCTGCCTCATGGTAGTCTAGTGCTATAGCCTGCCATCCTTGGCAATTGGTTTTATTGTATGATTACAATTCTATATAAAGGTAATCGTAGCCAAACCACAAAAACACACTACATAGCAACAGTGTAATCAGCATAGCCGGGGTGCCTTTGCGAAACCACATGCCCGGTGTGATCGCAAGAGCAGGGTTATTGGTTTCCCGTGCAAGCCGCTCAGAAATTGTGACGATATATACATTCGCGGTTGAGCCAATATGCGAGCCGTTACCCCCCATACCCACACCCATTGCCAGCGCCCACCACATAACACTGACATTAACCCCTTCATTTTGCAGGCCTGCCAATACTGGAATCATCGCGGCAGTAAAGGGAATATTATCAATAAGAGCCGATAGTATTCCGGCGATCCACAATAGCAATAAGGCCGCCATTATTGGATGCTCTACTATAATTGGTTTAAAGCTTTCCCCGACGATTTCTAATAAACCCGAATGTTCAACACCACCGATGACAATAAACAGTGAGATAAAAAACATCAGCAGTGGGGTTTCTAAATGTTGGGTTACCGTTTCAAGTTCAACGTGTTTTGCCATAAACAAAAGTAGTGTTAAGCAGGCACCGGCCACTAGCCAAGGTTGCCAACCAATATGGTGATGAAAAATAAAGAGTACGATCATAACTGCCATAATAAACAAGCATTTGTACCACAGCGGCTTATTTTTGTACTCTACACTAGCGCTAAATTGTTGCTCGACTTTAGCACTGAGTTCTTTGTTAAACAGAAATTTAAAACCAATTAATATACCGAGCCACGCGAGCAGTACAGGTGGGCCCATATGAATAATAAAGGTATTAAAATCAATACCCGCAGCAGAGCCAATCATTAGATTGGGGGGGTCGCCAACGAGGGTTGCCACTCCGCCGGTATCAGACAACAGCGCTGCGGCCAATAGATAAGGGATTGGTGTAACCCCCATTGTGCGGCAGATTAAAATGATGAGGGGGCCGAAGATAATCACCGTAGTGACATTATCCAACAACAAAGAAATAACAGTGACAGCGGTACCTAAGAGGGCCATTAATGTAAATTGCCTACCGCCACTCACGCGTGCTAAATATTGTGCTAAGCGATCAAAGCCGCCCGTGCTAATCATCACTGAGACAATGATCATCATAATCGCTAATAGAAATACTACATTCCAGTCGATGGCTTGTAATGCCAACTCCGGGGAATAAAAACCATAAATCTGGCCGGCAACAATAATGGCGCCAGCACCGGACATGGCGAATTTAGCACGGTCGATCCCGTGGAAATGTTCAGTAAATATGCCGAGAAATGTCAGGCATAAAATTAATCCCGAGACTATCATCGGGTGAGTTAGCTCGTGCATGAGTGTACATCCTAAACTAATAAAAAGGGGCAGAATACGCCTAAGATCTATTGCTATTAACCGCCATTAGCCGCAATAGCTATTGTGCCAGGCAATAAAATAGATCGATAAACGACGAGAGGGTAGTTAACGCTACGTTAATACGGTGTGCGAGTGGCAAACGCTATTGCTGGCTAGTTATTAGAACCAGCCTATCGCTGTGGACGATTAACGTATTATGAGTATGGGGGTGCGCGAATATGAACAGAAGAAACACAGTGACTGGCAGCTGGGCGTACCACCGTTGGCAATAGATTGCGAGCCAGTATTAGTCGATTTTTAGTACGGTAATTGGGTAAAAAATCGCTGTAGTCATCACTTTCAATCGTATCATCGACCGGCGAGAGCTGCCAGTAAGTCTGGCTGCCTTCTTGGCCGTCTATTCTATCGATAACATCAGCATTTAAGCCAATAATTGCCAATAAAAGATAAATGAAGTAACGAGACATGATTATGAAATAAACCAATCAAAAAGAACAACATAAGTTAGCCGGTGCCTGTCAATATTGTTGACTATCTCTGTTCTATGGTTTGTTGCCACAGGGCACAATGCCTTTACAGCTATATAAACAATATAACAGCACCTATTAATCTGTGTGCAAGTATACCTTATTGCACAGCGGGTTCGAAAGGCGACTTTAGGACTATTTTTAAATCGCCTAGATTGTTATTTGAGCAAGTCAAATGCCCCAATAAGAAGCGTTTGCCGTACTAGGGGCTATAGTTTGTCGTGTGTTACTCGCCACTCATCATTGCCTTAGATAGCGACTATCGTCGTATATTTAAGTTATATTCACGAAAAACAGATTTTTTATTCATTTACTGTTCATGTTGCTTTTAATAAAACGACTTATAGTCCCTGAGGACTTTAGATATGTTATGTATTAAAAAACGATTGAACGGGATAACTACGATGATGAAAACGGTAAATAACCTATGTTATGGGGTGATGGCGATATTGGTTTCGGGATCTGTTCTTGCTATAGATAGTACAGCAAATAGTACAGCAAATAGCACCAAAAGCCACGTTAAAGGTTATATGGGTGACAGCTCAAAAAGCGGTGCTACTACTGATCAAACACATGCTGTATCGACAAAAAATACGCGCAACGCTGGGTTTGGCCCTCAATCCCCACGTGATATCGACTCGGGTGTTGGCCATAATCCTCTCGTATTTAGCCGTGCTCCAGACTATACCCAGATGAATCTCTGTAATATTCACTTTCACAAGAATGCAGAGCATCGAGGGGGTGAATTTACAACCTCAGCTGGTGGTAACCACGATCATACCCGTGGCTATTTATTTTCAGGCACACTAAATGCCGATGAAAAAGCACCGAGCAACGCAGAGTTTTGCCCCGGAAAACAAGGTGGTCTGAATCCTGGCGATACAATTGAAGTACACTACGTCTACACCACAGCCAAGGCAACACCGGCACCTACGTTAGGCGCTTGTCTTAGCGATGCGGTTAAAAACCCCCAGCTGCGCGTTGAAGCGCAAGTCTATGTGCTAGTTAACAATGATAACGCCGATGACTTTAGTTCATTAACACAGTACAGTGTTCAAAACGGTGTGTATCAAGCGCTTAATATTCCTACCAATACTGGCAAGCCTATTGAGTATCTCGGCTCAACAACAGGGCCTAGTTATAATAAAGTAAATTCACCCTTTCAGGTAACCTGGAGTGTGCGCCCTCAAGTGACGAAAGTGAATATTGACTCTGTTGGCAAGTGGTGTAGTGATAATGTGTTTAAAGAAGACCATGCCCATGGGGTTAGAAACTTAGTCACGGACCTTAATTCACTATCAACAATCGCACGCTAGCCTACGCCAAGTAAAACGAACTATCACACTAACTTTTTTGTCGTCCCGCCATTGATGTAAAAGGTTTATACCATAGACCAGTTGAACCTTTTACATATTATTTAGCCTCTCTTTTTAATTACTGCTATTACTTAGCACAACATATATTTTACTAACTGACAATTTATTGTATGACCTCGCTGTTGGAATTTGGCTGAGTGCTAGGTTGTGTATAACGAATAGTATGGTAATACATCAAGTGGTTTTACTCGTTTTGTTGCATTAAAAAATGAGCGTTAAAAAAAGCAGGTGTGTGAATACTGGTTAAAATATATATTCCAATTATGTTGAATGCCCTAGCAATACTGAGCCTGTTTTAAAGGCAAAAGTAGTAGCATTGCGATTATTCAATATAGACTATTGAATAATCGCTAAGCCCAAATTTAGCTGTACTAAGGTCGTTGCATATAATAGAAAACTGACCCATAGAGCGGCTATTAGCCAGCACTTAAAGGGTTTGATTACACGATACAGTGTGTTTGTTAGTGGGTTTTTTGATAGCTTGCCGCAAGGGTGCTCTACAATAATAATGATCGCACACAGCATCATCAATAAACCCGATAGTAGTGCCGCTACCCCCCAAAAAATAGTCAAATGTTGCAAGCCAAACCAAGCCGTGTTCCAAAGACCTACAAGTAGCAGCCCGTGGCTAATAACCATATTCAGTGGCAGATGATTATTCAGTCGATTACCGCCTAAAAAGGACAGTGACGAAAGCTTCAATAGCCCGAGTAACATAAAAACAGTAACAACAATACCCATAATAAATCCTAGCAATTAATCAATGAGACAACAAATACAACAGCAGATGCACCGATGACACCACTATATTTTCGGTGAACTTTTTTGCTTGGCCCTACCTTGTTGTTTAGTGGCTGCACGCAATAAACGTTGAAAAGTTGGGCATTCCATATGGCTAGGTGCTGGGCACTTTGCCGCATGGCGAAGCCCATTGCGCATAGCGGTTAGTTGTTGAATATTGCGGTCTAATTCATCGGCCTTGGCTAATAAGAAGGCACTATCGATATGAGTGCGACCATCTTCAGTGAATAGTGTCGCTATTTCATCGAGTGAAAATCCCGCCCGCTGCCCTAGTGCAATAAGTGCCAAACGCTCTAGCACAGAGGTATTAAATACGCGGCGTAAACCTCGTCGTCCTATCGATCGAATAAGTCCTTTTTCTTCATAGTACCGCAGGGTTGATGCTGGCAAGTGAGCGCGTTTAGCCACCTCGCCAATATCTAAACTGTCTGTTGGTGTCATGGCTCTTGACCTCAAGTCAACTTTAAGTTGTATCCTATAGTGAGTAGTAGCGAATTGCAATGCCGATAAGGTCGTGAGTCGCACATATTATTAATGATAAAGAGGTAAGTATGGACATAAGTTTTTGGCTTCAAAAATGGGAAAATAACGATATCAGCTTTCATGAAAGTGATACTAATCCATTGCTTGTAAAGCATTTTAAGTCTCTTGGTCTAGCTAGTGGGCAGCGTATATTATTGCCGCTGTGTGGTAAAACCCTCGATATCGCCTGGTTGTTAACACACGGTTACCAGGTGGTAGGCATTGAGCTAAGTGAGATGGCGATACAGCAATTGTTTGTAGCACTGGAGCTTAAACCAACCGTGGTTAAAGTAGGCAAGTTGGTGCACTATCGTGCAGCGGGCATTGATCTTTTTGTAGGTAATATTTTTGATGCATCAAAGCAGATCATAGGACCTGTGGATGGAATTTATGATAGAGCAGCGTTAGTGGCATTGCCCGGTGAATTACGTGATCGCTATAGCCGCTATCTACCAATAATAACAAGCACAGCCGCGCAACTATTAATTACGTATGAATATGATCAACATCTAATGAGTGGCCCCCCTTTTTCTATTAATGAGGCTGCCGTGAGAGCGTATTATGGCACCCAGTACACAATAACATTACGCGAGTCTAAAGTTGTTGATGGTGGATTAAAAGGCCTGTGTACTGCAACTGAAAATGTATGGCTACTTGTGCCACGTTAACGATAGTCTGAAATTATTCTTAAATCATTACATTGTCACATATTGTTGTTTTATGTGACAATGGTGTCAGATGTTTACCGGCGTTATTTTTATATAGTTGTATTTTTTGCTCTTCTGTCCATTAAAAGAACCGCTAAGTGTTGATTTTTTCTTATCAGGTTTGTATTCTTGCGGCACTTTAACTACACTCACAACAAATTAAATCAGCGTAAGTATGTAAATATAAGCACTGCTACACTTAACTTGTGAACATTAAATAATTCATGGATATGGATAGCAGTTAGAAATGGATTCACCCAGGGGAGCTTCATTAATGATTTCTTGTACTACTTTCACACCTTTTTTATCTCACCTAAACACCTGTCGTATCCACATTGTCATTGTTTTGGCCTTGTTTTTAGGGGCATGTTCAACGGCTACTAATCTAAAAACTTCACCTCTTAGTGCTGCAAATGACGCTAAAAATGAGCAGTTGCAAGCACCAAAGAAAATTTTAGTTATGCCCTTAGACGTAGAGTTATCACTGCTGACAGCCGCAGGCCTTTCAGAACCAAAAGCCGAATGGACTGAAAAAGCTATCTCACATATAACTGAAATATTGAAAAGTGCACTACAACAAGGTGGCGACACAATACAGTTTTATGAACGTTCAGAAAACAGTGCAGATAGCGATCAAGTTCAGTTAGAAAAACTACATCAGGCAACAGGTTTCAGTATTTTAATGCATGATATGGGGCAGCTCCCTCTACCTAGTCGGGCAGCAGATAAAAATCCTTCTGCTTGGAGCTTAGGCCCAAAAGCTAAATTGCTTGCCGAAGAGACAGGTGCGGATTATGCACTCTTTACTTTTGTACGTGACTCTTATAGTAGCGGAGGACGTAAAGCGTTAATGGCTATTGCTTCCTTATTGGGTGGTGGTATTCAAGGTGGTACACAAGTAGGTTTTGGGTCACTTGTTGATCTCTCTAGCGGTGAAATCGTATGGTTTAATCGATTGATGAGTGCCACAGGTGATTTAAGAGAAAAAGAAGCTGCTGAACTGTCTGTCTCGTATTTATTACAGAATTTTCCGTCTAATCAATAATCAGCATTACTGTTAATCATGGAGGGTAAGTTTTGTTGAAAATATTATTACACATAATTAGTGGGGCATTGCTAGCGTGTTTGCTAATGCCTGCTTATTCTAATGAATATCAACCAGATTTTTCGCCGGGTTACCGGCCTGATCTATCGACTGATGAAGGTGGGTTTTGGTATCAAGTTGATAAATTTGAAAAGCAGATAAAAGAGTCGCCAGAGCTAATTGTTGATGCAGAACTCAATGCTTATGTGAAAAATATTACATGTAAAATAACACCTGACTATTGCCCATTTATTCGGATTTATATTATTAAAAGCCCCCATTTTAATGCTTCAATGTTTCCTAACGGCATGATGCATATATGGAGTGGGCTGTTGTTGCGGGTAAAAAATGAAGCTGAATTGGCAACAGTTATTGCCCATGAAATAGCGCACTTTTTGCGTTCTCATCAAATACAGCAATGGCGCCGGTTGAAAACAAATACATCAATATCTATCTTTTTTGATGCTTTTCTGACTATGGGGCTAGCAACGCTAGGTGCTGTTAATAATGCAATGGCTTTTAGTCGTGATCAAGAGTCAGAGGCAGATTTATACGGCCTCCAACTCATGAGTCAGGCGGGTTATTCCCCTTATGCGGCATCGTCTTTATGGGAATATGTTTATAAAGAAACAGAAAATGATAAGACAAAACAAAAACAAAACTCTTTTTTTGCCTCGCATCCAAAAACAAAAGATAGACTGTTAGTTCTTAAGGAAAAGGCGACGAGCATTGATACAGCGGATAAGTTTAGTTTGAATCAAGAAGCCTATGTTAATACGATTGCTCCTCATTACTTCGAAATGATGAAAAGTCATCTTGTGCTGCGTGATATCGGGAGAACAGAAATGATGTTGCAGCGGCATGAAACAATAGGATATAAAACAGGTGACCTTGAGTATTTTCGTGCAGAAATGTATAAAACGCGAGCTGGCGAAGGTGATTTACAAAAAGCAATAGAGCATTATAAAAAATCAGTATTAAGTGACTCTACACCCCTCGAAGCTTACCGAGAACTAGGTTACTTGCTTACCAAACAACGTGATCCAGAGGCTAAACATTATCTACAAAAATATCTAGATGCAAATCCTGAGGCATCAGATAAAAAAATGATTCTATTTTATTTAAACGCAATGTAATTTTATGCTTGTATCAAAAGCATAATGTCATTACATTAATTATTGAGTGATTAATTATGAAAACATTATTGAAATTATTTGTTGTTTTTTCAGTCGCGTTGATGGTCGGCTGTGTACAGTATACTTTGGTACCTATTGGTAAAAATGAACATAATGGTATGTCAGTTGAGACCAGTATTAACTGGAACAAATCCCCCGTAACTTTTGGCCCTAAAACTGTCCTGTGGACAGCCGATGGTGAAATGCTTAATCGATTGGTATTAGTCAGTGCAGTTGCTGATAAGGAAGCAATGTTTCACTCACGTCGTGAAGATACTCCACAACCTAAATTTTCTGCAAACCTTTTGCCACATGAAATTGAAGCGTTTATTAAAACTTCAATGACTAATATGAGTGGCGGGCAATATCCTGTAGAAACCAGTAATCTAACGCCAGCAAAAATTGGTCAAGATATGGGAATTAAATTCGATATAAGTTATTACAATGTTGATGGTCTTTTATCTAAAGGTAAAGTAGGTGCTGTAATTACAAATGGTAAACTCTATGCCATGATTTTTACTGCTGCAAGCTTGCATCATTATGATAAATATAAAGGCGAAGTTGATCGCATTTTATCCACTTTGTCAATTTAGCCCGTATGCTGGTTTGCTAATGTAATCGATGCATAATACTCAGCCATTTAAATCAAGTAAAATCACAAGGTGATGAAATTTATACTTAAATGGCTGTGCTAATGAACTAAATAAAAGTTACTTTCATTTATTGTTTAAAACTATACTTTTGTCCGAATTGTTAATAAGAACTACTAGATTACCAATAAAAATAAAGACTCAGCACTTTAATAGATTATAGTTAATCCTACATTCAATAATTCATATCGATTATCCTTTCCTTTCGACTTTGCTTACATATATGAGCGTTATATCGCTGCTATAGGCCGTTAAGCAATTATCCCTGCATGTGCCATAGATGCAGGGATAATTGACAGGAGCTTTAAATATCGTTAGTATTATAAACATGCATTTTTAATGCATGTTATATGTATGGCACACAAATAAGACCTCACTGTGCAAAAACTCTTAATGTGAGCGTTTAATTGGCGGGTTGCTTTCAATCCTAGATACGGTTGTTATTCAATGAGGAAACATGAGGCATTTGCAGAACTCTAATAAAAGGCATTACTCGCAGGCTGGTCACACAACCGCGTTATGGCAACAAGCCTTTCGTCCTTTCTTTCTCGCGGGCGCTTTATTTTCTATTGTAGCGTTAACTCTATGGGTTGCAGTACTGATGGGGTGGTGGTTTTTTACTCCCTACGGAAATAGTGTATTTTGGCATGCACATGAAATGCTATTTGGTTTTGTCGGTGCAATTATAGTGGGTTTTTTATTAACTGCCGTACAAAACTGGACCAACCAACGAGCCGTTAACGGGTGGCCTTTGATTGCTCTTTTTAGTCTTTGGTTGCTAGCTCGGGTATTAATGGCAATGGGTTGGTCAGTATACCCATGGTTAATCATCATTGTTGATATAAGCTTTTTTTTAAGTGCAGCTGTATTGATGGCACGACTGGTGATTAATGCTAAAAACTATCGCAATCTATTTTTTGTACCCATATTGGTGTTATTAAGCATCGCCAACTTTTTAACGCACCTCTCAATTATAGATAATGAGCCCAGCTATTTTAGTTGGGGTATGCACAGTGCCATTATGCTTGTTATTTTACTAATCGTGGCTATTGCCGGGCGAGTATTGCCGATGTTTACGGCCAATGGTACTCAAACACAAAAGGTTAACCCTCTGCCATGGCTTGAAAAGATGGTGATGTTATCAACAGCCACTATTGTCATGATTTATCTTGTTAATGGTTCTATCCAGCTGCCAACGTATTTATTGAGTGGATTGTTTTTACTCGCCGCCAGCTGTCATAGTTACCGTGCTTATCGGTGGTATTGCCATATTATCTGGTCTGTGCCACTGGTATGGTCGCTGCATGTGGCCTATTGGTTTATACCGTTAGGTTTTGGCTTATTAGCACTGCATTTTGCCGGTATAGCGGTCTCTTTTAGTGCGGCGGTGCATGTGTTAACTACTGGTGCAATGGGTGCATTGATTCTCGCGATGATTGCGCGGGTATCATTGGGGCATACCGGCAGGCCGCTGATTCTCAATAAGGTAATGGTTTACGGTTTTTTGTTGATTGTACTCGCTGCTATCATCAGACTTTTCACGGGTTTATACCCTGCCTTAATCGGTGTTAATGGCTATTTATTGACAGTGGTCCTTTGGGGTATAGCCTATGGCCTTTATAGTATCAGCTACTACCGAATATTGACTCGCCCGCGAATTGATGGGCGCGAAGGTTAGCCTCTTTATTTATTCCTGTCTGATTTGCGGCCGTATGCACTAGAGTGGTAAGCAGTCTTTAAACTGTTAATATCTGATTTCACAATACCGACTGGCATATCCCGCGATATAGTTGCGCGCACATAGTACAGCTATCTATTCGTTAGTGGCTAATTCATAGCTCCAACGCAGTGTATCCATAATCAAAATGCTCACTCAATAACTAAGAATCAATTACTTTTTAATCGATAAAAAATATTTTCTCCTCTATGGAATAAAAAGGCGCCTATCGCTGTTTGCCCTGTATCAATACGACATTCATGAGGGTACAACATTGAAAATGAGAACAAGCATATTACTGTTAAGTCTAGTGATAGTGTCACCTTTTGTCAGTGCTGAGGTGAGAGTAAACCCAGCGCCCAACGGCATTGAGCTACCTGAGAATTACAAAGATTGGCGAGTGATATCGATGTCGCATCGGGTCGATAATAAAACGATGCGTGTTATTTTAGGTAATGATGTTGCGATAAAAGCCGCGCGTGCGGGCGAGACTAACCCTTGGCCTAAGGGCACTATACTGGGGAAAATGGTCTGGAGTGAGACCAAAGAAAAACACTGGCCAACAGCGATCGCACCAGATAAATTTGTACATGCTGAATTTATGCTTAAAGACCCTGTAAAGTACCAATCTACAGGGGGGTGGGGGTATGCACGCTGGTTAGGTATGGATCAAAAACCCTATGGTCGCGATGCCAATTTTGAGCAAGAATGTGTTGCCTGTCATACGCCGGTTAAAAGTAATGATTGGGTATATACAACACCTGCACTATGGCCATAATAGTGATGATTCAGTCTACACTCGAATAAGTAGTGATGTGTTGGTAAATAGCTGCCGTGACTATTTTTATTGCCCATACAGTGTGTTGTTCACACTGTATGGGCTCTTTGAGTTTTACAGTAAACTACTTTTAGATCAAAATAAAGGCCAATGATCGGCGTATGAAAAATTTTGAATCTCAATTAATACAACTTATTCCTCGACTAAGACGTTATGCTAGAGCATTGACAAGCAGTGCTCACGGGAGTGATGACTTAGTGCAAGATACCCTTGAGCGGGCCTTAAAGAAAAAAAGTTTGTGGCGTAGTGATACCGAATTGAGACCTTGGTTATTTACCATTATGCACAATGTATTTATCAACACTGTGCGCAGTCATAATAGACAACCACCGATGGATGCGTTGGATGAAAATATTTGTGATCAGGCTATGTCGCCTGAAGCGCTACAAATAGCACAACAGCTAAAACACTATGTCAATGATCTACCTGACGAGCAAAAAGAAGTTTTTTTGCTGGTGTCTCTTGAAGGGTTTTCCTATAGTGAGGTGGCTGACATCATGAAAATTCCAATAGGTACTGTCATGTCGAGGTTGTCTCGTGCGAGGAGTCGTTTACGGCAGCAAATAACGACACAACAACAATGCCCATTGCGGAGAGTTAAATAATGGCTGATGATAAAACGATTACTGATGCAGAATTACAAGCGTATCTTGATCAGCAGTTAGACGCACAGCAGTCTCGCGATATTGAACGTGCATTGCAAGAGGATGAACATGCGCGTGAAACACTTAAAGACTATCAGCAAATCAATCAGACCTTACATCAATTGTATGACCCTGTACTACAAGAGCCTGTGCCCCCATCTATGCTAGCGACGACAACACCTTCAAAAATTCCGTCTATTGCAGCAGCTATAGCGTTATTTTTAGTCGGTAGTGTATTTGGCTGGCAAGCACCAATATATTTGAGTAACACCTTAAGCTCTGTATCTAAAGCTGAACCAGATTTAGTTCGCCCGGCGCTGTTTGCACACTCAATCTATGCGGTAGAAGTGGCGCACCCGGTTGAGGTTAATGCACAAGAACATCAGCACCTAAATCAATGGCTGTCAAAACGCTTAAAGACAACCTTGAAAGCACCTGATCTATCGGTGGCGAGTTATCGGTTAATCGGTGGTCGGTTATTGCCTTCTACACAAGACCGCATGGCCGCTCAGTATATGTATGAAAATGCAGCAGGCAATCGCATTACATTGTATGTGCGCCGAGGGGATTGGGTTAACTCGCAATCCATTAATTATCAACAGCAGCAAGGCTACGCCATGTTTTACTGGATTGATGAGAGTATGGGTTATGCCTTAACCAGTGATTTGAGCAACCCACAACACCAGCATTTGGCAAAAGAGGTATACCATCAGTTGAGTTTAGGTTCGATAAAAATATAAACCAGTTATCAAAGCGTGTATTCAACACAACACCAGATCGACTGTTGCAGTATGATCGTTAAAGGTTTTTAGTGCGCGAGTGCTATTATTTAGTGTACCGCTAAAGGTTTTACTTGCTGTAGTGCATTCCATAATAAGTGCTTGTCGGCTGTTGTGATATAGCGTTGATTAATGGCCTTATCAACATTTGCGAATGATATCGAGTGAAATGAGCCATAAACGGCTAGATACTCAACCATCTGTTGGTTAATCTGATTGCCTAGGCGCAGTAGTGCAGGGCGAATCTCTTGTTGCAGATCGCTAGGTTTTTTTTGCGTTGGCCGAGATAATAAATCAGCGCGATAGCGAAATTGAATGGCTTTAGCTACAGCAATTTGTGCACTGAAAAAAGCGGCCGTACTGGTAGGGTCAAGCCCATTCTTACGTGCTGATAGGGTTGCCTTTGTCAATACTATTTTTTCTCGTTGAATATCTTCAATCGGCAGTGAGCGCTGTGCTTTAAAGAGCGCGACATCTTCCATGTAGCCTAATCTTTCATTGATGAGCTGAAGCAATGATACTGAGGGCGCGCTTGTGTGAGTGCTCTCGGCACTAAGGCTACTCATATAAACCATAGTGCTCAGTAGTAGAGTTAATGTGTGTAAAAATTTCATTAGCAGCCTTTAGTGATATTCACAGTTATAGAAAATACGACACGATATGTGCTCGGTGGCATATTTTTGAGGTAATGTTTTTCAAGCATAACTCTTGAAACGTTACCGTTGTGGTAGGGTTACAAGGTAGCGCTTGAGGGTATGCTAAATTATACACGAAAGCCAGTGCTTAATAGCCTCACGGTTTAAGGGCAGGGGTAATAGTCTACACATAGATGTTGTGTAGCAATAGGTGTGATAGCGTTTATAACGCTATTAATTCCAGCGCAGCATCGATCTTGTTGCCCAGTAATCTTGTGGCTGCTGCACCATCTCAGCGAGGGTATCAAATAGTGATTCTTGTGGCATTAGTGTTTGCGCGGCTATATTGGATTGTAATTGGTGTAGAGTAGCTGCACCACTGAGCACAATATTAACAAAGGGCTGCTGTAGTATCGCGGCCAGGGCAATTACATCCATTGTCGTTTGATAGTGAGCGGCGCGTTGTTGTATCGGTGCAAGCTTATCGGTATGTATTGGGGCGCTTTTACTGGCTGTTGTGCTGAGGCGGCCGTTAGCGAGTGCCTCTTTGATAATCACAAACACACCATTATCGTGTGCTATTTGCAGTTGAGCTGCCACACTGGTATCAAATAGATTATACGTTACCTGTACAACATCAAATAAAGGTTCACCGGCGATGGTTAATGCCAGTGCGCGCTCAATCGTGGTTGCTTGCTCAGGCCCGCTTGTTGAAATACCGATGCGTATCGATTGCTGTTTCAGTGAGTACAGCCGCTTGAGAACATCGCGATTGTCTAAAATACCCGAGTCCAATGTGGCTGAATGCACTAGGTACATATCGAGATGTTTGCCCAGCAAGTGTTGGCTTTCTGCCCACTGTTTATTGAGGTTATCAATACTGTGTTCTTTGATTTCATGCACACTCGCATCAGCCTGCCAATTGGCGGTATAGGTATATCCCCATTTGGAGCTAATCGTCAACGCTTGCGCATGCGTACTATTCTCGGCGAGCCAGCTGGCTAAAAAGGATTCTGCGAGACCATAAGAGCGGGCTGTATCAATATGGCGTATACCGTGCTCAAAGGCATAGTTAAGCAAGCGATGGGTGCGTTGTTGCATCATGCTAATACTGTTTTCACCTTGAAAGTCATGCCCGTGGCCTATATTAATATAGGCGGGCCGTCCTAGTGCTGCAAGCCCAAGGCCGATCGCTGGAGTATGTGATATGGTCATAGCCTTTTTATTACTCTCTATTTTTTTTGTTTTTTGTTTTTGGCAATAAGGTGCCTTATTATTAGTAAGCTATTATGCTTTTTTATAGGTTTGCGTGACGGCCAGAGCAGGTTGCTGTGCGGCGATAAACTGCGCTAATTTTTCTTGCTCTGTTGTGTTTAAACGCAACCCAAGTTTAGTGCGGCGCCAAAGAATATCCTCGACGGATAACGCCCATTCTTGGTCGATTAAATAGCGCACCTCACATTCATAAAGCCCTGCGCCAAAGTGTACCCCCATATCGTTTACATCAGTACATGTCGATAAAAACTGATAGCACAATGTGCCATAGCTTCGAACATAGCGGGTAACTAACGTGTGCTCTAACCAGGGGTGCTGCTTTTGCAGTAAACTCGTTAATTGCGCTTTACTGCTAAAGTCTCCCCCGGGCAGGGCAGTGGTTTTAGTCCATGCAGGTTTCATATGTTTAAAAAAGTTGCTTATTTTATCAGTCGCTGCCTCGGCCAGCTTGCGATACGTCGTAATCTTTCCTCCAAACACTGACAGTAACGGTGCCTTGTTCTCTGTCGTATCGATCTCTAAAGTATAATCTCGGGTAATCGCTTGGGCTGAGGCTGATTCATCATCTAGCAGGGGCCTAACGCCACTATAGGTATGCACAATATCGTTACGAGTGATTTTATGTTTAAAGTGTTTGTTAGTAATGTCGATCAAGTAGTCAATTTCAGCGTCTGAAATACTGACCTCTGCCGGGTCCTGTTTTACTTCAATATCTGTCGTGCCTATTAATGAAAAATCATCTTCATAGGGGATCACAAAGACAATGCGCTGATCTTCATTTTGTAGAATATAGGCTTGTGGCTGGTCGTGTAATTTAGGCACAACAATATGGCTGCCTTTAATTAAGCGAACATTTTGAGGTGCTTTTGCATGAATAATGTGTGCAAATAAATCAGCAACCCAAGGGCCGGCGGCATTGACCAGCATTTTACACTTTACGCTCGCGACCGCCTGGGTTTGCGTATCGAGTAAATCCACTACCCAGTGGTCTTTTTCGCGTATAGCCTTTACACAGCGATTTTGTGTGCGAATACTAGCACCGTGTTGCCGGGCAGATACTGCATTGAGTACCACTAAGCGGGCATCATCAACCCAGCCGTCTGAGTATTCAAACCCTTTTTTCATATCATCGACTAACGGGCTGTTACTATCAAATGATACCCCACAGGACTTTTTGAGTGTATTGCGCTTGCTGAGGTAATCATATAAAAACAGACCCGCCTGAATCATCCAGCGCGGTCTTAAGTGTGGGCGATGGGGCAGTATAAAGCGCAGTGGCCATATAATATGGTGGGCGTTATTAATTAATACTTCACGCTCGGCCAGCGCATCTTTGACCATTTTAAACTCATAGTGCTCTAAATAACGTAGACCACCGTGAATCAATTTACTACTGTTTGATGAAGTACTGCAGGCGAGGTCGCCCTGCTCACAAAGAAGAACATGTAAACCGCGGCCTGCGGCATCATTGGCAATGCCACAGCCATTAATTCCACCGCCAATCACGATTACATCATAGAGGTTTTCAGTTGTCATAAGCCTACTAACTAGTTGTAAAGTGGGTAAATCTAGAGTGAATATAAGCGGCTTTAAGAAAAATATCAACACAAAAAGAATAAAAAGGAATAAAAAAGAACATTCTGTATGTAATGTCCGCTTTGCCCGCAGCGCTCGCCGCTATTGTGTGTGTGCAGTTACTTTTTGCACCTTTACGTTATATGTAGTTGTACGCCATTACTGTGAAGTAGGTTCTTTATATTCTCTGACGGGTCAAAGTCGGTAAATAAGTGGTGGGCTTCATTAATATTGCCGAGTCGTATCATGGCATTGCGCCCAAATTTGGTTTGATCCGCTGCCAGTAGCACTTGTCTGGAATTGCGAATAATACTTTGCGATACTCTGACTTCACGGTAGTCATAATCCAGCAGTGCGCCGTCCTCATCGATACCACTGATACCGATAATGCCGAAATCCATTTGAAATTGATTAATAAATTCAATGGTTGATTCACCAATAATACCACCATCGTTATTGCGCACTTCGCCACCGGCCATAATAATCGAGCAGGAGTCATTTTCACTTAATATAGAGGCTATATGAATGTTGTTGGTGACTACTTTTAGGTTTTTGTGATCAATCAGTGCCTGTGCTACAGCCTCTGTTGTCGTGCCTATATTAATAAAGAGCGATGAGTTATTAGGGATATGTTGCACGAGCTTTTGTGCAATTTTATTCTTGGCCTGTTGGTTAGTACCTTTTCGTTCTAAGTACTCGGTGTTTTTAGTGCTAGACCCTAGGCAGGCACCCCCGTGATGGCGAGTAATCAGATTGGTTTTTGCCAGAGTATTTAAATCGCGCCTGATTGTCTGTGGCGTCACTTTAAAATGATCCACTAATTCATCAATCGAGACAAAATTTCGCTGTTCTATTAGTTCAAGTATCTGGCTATGGCGGTAGGTTTGGTTCATTTTTAGGTGAATCTTCACTGGTTGTTGATTTTATGTGACCGATTTTAACCGATTTTCCTTTTTTATTTCCATTAATGGCTTTTTTTCTTAAGAATTACACAGAAAAACAAATTAGACTAGGCTAATGTCGCTTAATGTGATTTAATGCGAACATAAACGAACAAATAGTGACATTCGCTCTCTGCTACATAATAATAAATTGAGGAATCAACGTTCATGGGCCGCTACCTATTGTCTATTGACCAAGGTACTACCAGTACTAGGGCTGTTTTGTTTGCGTCCGATGGTAGTCTCTGTGCTAAATCCCAACAAGAATTTCAACAACACTTTCCCGATAATGGCTGGGTTGAGCACGATCCCAAGGATCTCTTGTCGAGCGCTATTGAGTGCTGTCGCCAAGTTATGCGCGATGCAGATGTAAGCGCGACTGATATAGCCGCGCTGGGCATCACCAACCAGCGTGAAACTACCATTGTCTGGGATAAACACACCGGTGAACCCATTTACCATGCCATTGTCTGGCAAGATCGGCGCACCAGCCAATACTGTCAGCAACTAAAAGATGATGGTATTGAAAGCTTACTGGTTAAAAAGACGGGGCTACTTGCGGACCCCTATTTTTCTGCCACTAAACTTAAATGGATACTCGACAATGTCGATGGTGCTCGCGCTCGCGCGCAACGAGGCGAGCTGCTCTTTGGCACGGTTGATACCTTTTTACTGTGGCACTTAAGTGGTGGGCACTCTCACAAAACCGATGCCACCAATGCCTCGCGAACCTTGTTGTTTAACATTCACACCCAATGCTGGGATGAAGAACTACTGGCGTTGTTTGATATTCCGGCAGTAATGCTGCCCGAAGTGATGGACTCCATTGATGACTTCGGCGAAACCAGTGCCAGCATACTGGGTGCGGCTATACCCGTATACGCGATGGCCGGTGACCAGCAGGCGGCCTTGTTTGGCCAAGCGTGTTTTCAATCGGGCATGGCCAAAAGTACCTACGGGACTGGGTGCTTTTTAATGCTCAATACCGGTGATAATGCTTTAGTGTCTAAAAATCAATTACTCACCACGGTCGCTTATCGCATCAATGGCAAAGTAACTTATGCACTAGAGGGCAGCATTTTTGTCGCCGGTGCAGCTATACAGTGGCTACGTGACGGTTTAAAGCTCATCGATAAAACCGACGAGGTTGAACTGCTCGCACGTGATACCTCATTGTCGCATGGTGTGTATATGGTGCCTGCTTTCACAGGCCTCGGCGCACCCTACTGGGACCCCGATGCACGCGGTGCTATTTTTGGGTTAACACGCAATACCGGTATTAAAGAAATTGTCACCGCAGGGTTGCAGTCGGTGTGTTACCAAACAAAAGATTTACAAAAGTCGATGGAAGTCGACGGTGTACGCCCCACCTCATTAAGAATCGACGGTGGCATGGCCGCCAACGGCTGGTTTTTGCAATTTTTGGCAGACATTCTCGGCGCTAGAGTTGATGTGCCCAATGTGATTGAAACAACCGCCCAAGGTGTGGCGTTTATGGCAGGTATAAAGGCCGGTATATTCTCATCGATGGAACATATTGAAACCATATGGAATTTAAAAACCAGTTATGAGCCGATCATGACTAAACCGGAGCGTGATACTTTTTATGCCGGCTGGAAAAAATCCGTACTGCGCGTGAGCAGTGAGTTGGTGTAACTCTAGCGTTTTTTCACCCCCGAGGCTGTATAACTATAATTAAGCCACTTGTATTCTAAGAATGTTGCCAGTAATTGGCTGTGTTACACATAGGAAAATAATTATTATGTCACTTGTGTTGAAGAATATTTCGCGCGTTGTCGATGGCGAATGCTACATTAACAACGCAACCATTACCTTTGAGCCCGGTTCATTTAACGTATTGTTAGGCCGTACCCTCGCGGGCAAAACATCGCTGATGCGCCTGCTGGCCGGTTTAGATAAACCCAGTGAAGGCCGCCTATTTATGGACGGTGTTGATGTGACCGGTGTTGCAGTACAAAAACGCAATATCGCAATGGTCTACCAGCAGTTTATCAATTACCCCAGTTTAACTGTTTTTGAAAATATTGCCTCGCCTTTACGCATTGCCGGTGTTGCCGAATCAACGATTCATAAAAAGGTAAACGAGGTGGCGGCTATGTTGCATATCGAACCTTTTCTACAACGTTTTCCGCTTGAATTGTCCGGTGGTCAGCAACAGCGTACTGCGATGGCACGTGCCCTGATTAAAGAGGGTGGGCTTATTTTATTTGACGAGCCACTGGTCAATCTGGATTATAAATTGCGTGAAGAGCTGCGTTTTGAATTGCGCGAATTATTTAAAGTCAAAAATACCATTGCCATTTATGCCAGTACAGAACCTAGTGAAGCCTTAGCTCTTGGCGGTGTAACCAGTTTATTGCACGAAGGGCGCATTATTCAATCTGGCCCTGTCAATGAGGTTTATAATCTGCCTGATAGTATCGAGGCGGCTGAGCTATTCAGCGAACCCCCCATTAATATTATTAAAACAAAAGTGGCTAAGGAGCAGGTTTATATTGGCAATAGCGATGGGTTTAGTCTCAGCAAATTGCCTGCGCCACTGCCAGTGGGTGACTACAATATTGGCATTCGCCCGCATCATATTACATTAACACAGTGCCACGATGATGATATCGCGATAGAGGCTAAGGTGGATGTTGCTGAAATCAGCGGCTCAGAAACCTATTTGCACGTCGCCAATGAATATCTCACGATGGTCATTCAGCTCTCGGGTATTCACGTTTTTCATACCGATACTCGCCTGCGGGTGTATTTGCCTGTAAATAAATTATACGTATTTGATCATGCCGGTAAACGGGTATTAGCACCACAGTATCTGTCGACACAAAATGATCGAGCCCATAACAGCAAGAGGGATACCCACCATGGCTGAGATACATCTGCAAGCATTAGCACATAGCTATCTCGATGCACCTAAAAGCCCCAGTGACTACGCTATTCGCGAAATGAATCACGTGTGGAATCAAGGGGGTGCCTATGCACTACTGGGCCCATCAGGCTGCGGTAAAAGCACATTGCTAAATATTATCTCAGGGCTACTGCAACCCTCACACGGCAGCGTTAAATTCGATGGCAAAGAAGTTAATCAGCTATCACCCAGCGCGCGCAATATTGCGCAGGTGTTTCAATTTCCCGTCGTCTATGACTCGATGAGTGTATTTGATAACCTAGCCTTTCCACTGCGCAATTTAGGTTATACAAAAGAGCGTGTCACACAAAAAGTCAATGAAATTGCCAATGTACTAGAGCTTGGCGATTTATTACACCGGCGCGCTAATAACCTCACAGCTGATGAAAAGCAAAAAGTCTCGATGGGGCGCGGTTTAGTGCGCGATGATGTCTCGGCTATTTTATTTGATGAGCCTTTAACCGTCATCGACCCCCATTTGAAATGGAAACTGCGCCGTAAGCTAAAACAGATCCATGAAAAATTTAATATTACGATGGTCTATGTCACCCACGATCAACTAGAAGCATCTACCTTTGCCGATAAAATTGCCCTGATGTACGAGGGTAAAATCGTTCAGTTC
>Ga0193959_1000052_pt1 | contig 49588 bp, 37 predicted proteins | sample FB_2_MG_FD_140333 | JGI IMG/M metagenome (GOLD analysis project Ga0193959, IMG submission 140333) | Microbial mat bacterial communities from the Broadkill River, Lewes, Delaware, United States - FB_2_MG | ecosystem: Environmental > Aquatic > Freshwater > River > Microbial mats | place: USA... | reverse complement strand
GCGATAACAGCGACGGTTCAACTCTATCATGGTGCTTGCTATACAGGTGTTTGATTATGCCTGATTGAGGGTATATTGCTATTCCGTCTCTTTGATCCTTGTCAGCTTGATGGATATTGGTGTGTTTTGGCGACGATGGGGTGAAAGGTTGTTTACCTGGCATGTGTCTGGTGTGGATCAGTGAGCAGGGGGGAGTGGATGCGTGTACGGGCGGAGGGGAAATGGCGCCCCAGGCAGGACTCTAACCTGCGACCTGCCCCTTAGGAGTGTAATTTTGGCCTATTTCAAGGGGTTCCATAAGGTCCCATATTGTCCCTTTAATATCATATAAATCAGTTGGTTATAGATTTTATTTGTTTCATGGAGTCCCAGCAGATTCCGCTCTATACTGGGTAAAATCTTGGTGCGCAGCTTGGTGCACTTTTGGGTGAAATCGAGGGGGTAGGGAGCTGGTATGGTTGATGCAAAAGCAATCACAACTTCGAAGCAGATTGCTGCGTTAAAGCTACAAGAGGGGCGGAGTGTCCAACGGTTCCGCGTCCATACCTCTATGGGCAGTGGACTCTTTGTTGAGTTGCGTAAGGGGCGCACTCAAAAAGTCTGGCTGTATCGATTTTCGATTGCCAGTAAGGCAGCGGATTACCGTATGGGAGAGTTTCCTGCCATTAGCCTAAAGCAGGCACGTGAGCTTCATGCAGAAGCGGTACAGTTGGTTAGAAAAGGAATTGATCCCCGGACGTACCGTGCAGCAGAAGTGGCAAAAAACACTCAGGCCTGGACTATGAAAGAAGCATTCGAACGCTGGATGAATCACTACCAGGCGAGCCCTACACGTACAGGTCGGTTACCCACTGATAAAACCATCAAACAGCGCCAGAGGCGCTGGAAACTGCACCTTGAAAAGCAGCTTGCTTCAATGCGCGTGCAGGATGTCACCAGAGCAAAGCTGATCGAGGTCTTGAGTGACGCTGCTACTAAGGCCAGGGAAGAGACACGTCAGTGCCTGATCATGCTCAAAGGTATACTGGCGTATGCAGAAGACCTGGAGCAGATCGAAGAGAGTCCTGCTGCCAGTATTACCCCTGCAAAAATTAAAGCCCGTCCTTCACCGCCAAGAGAGCGCTATTTATCGCTAGATGAATTAACAGAAGTGCTGCTGGCGCTTAATGATCCTAATGGCCGCACCAGCATGACTGTACGTAACGTAATGCGGATGTTGATTGCAACAGGTTCTCGCCGAAGCGAAGTTTCCAAAATGCAGTGGGATGAAGTTGATATGCAGGCGGGCCTGTGGACGTTACCCGCGCAACGAACCAAAACCCGTCAGGAGCGTCGCATCTCTCTGTCTACCTACAGTCTGGGCATCCTTAAGCAACAGCAGCAATTGAGCCACTCCGAGTTCGTTTTTGAATCTCCAGATCTACCAGGACAACCGATTGGTACAGACACCCCCACTCAGTCCTTGAACAGGCTCCAGGGCCGTAAGCAAAAAGAGCGAGATGCTTCAGCACCGTTGGGGCAGATGGCGCTTTTTTCTATTCATGATCTTCGGCGTACGGCGACGACGGCGTGGTCTGAACACTTGGGAGCCGACAAATTACTGGCTGATGTGATGATTGGGCATGCAGAACCAAAACTAATTGCGACTTATAACAGGGCGGATCGCTGGCCGCTACAAGTGCGCATTTGGGAGCGCTGGGGGGAATTATTGACTTCACTTACCGCGACCACGGAAAGCGATTTGGAATCGCTTGGCTCTGATAACGTGGTCTACGTGCAATTTGGTAAACCCTGATACTCCCCACACCAGCAAGATGCTGGTGTGGGGAGTATTGTCTTTTTGCTCACTTCTACTTGAGCTACATCTTCATCAAGACAGCTAAAAAGGTGATTTTCCACTTAAGCGACCAGTTGTGACGTACCTCCCCTGTACTCTTTGTATCAGAAGCAGTCATCTACGTTCTTGATGCTCTTGGACAGGAGCGATGGCGGTAGAAGGGAGATACATGGATATGTTGGCTGGCAACAAGGTTCAAGCAACCACGGAATCATCGACGCTGCAGTTGGTAGCTCAGATGCATCAAGCCCTTGGGTTTCAATGGGTTCATAAGGGCCGTCGCCCGTTAGCAGGATCTTGCTATAACCCTTCACTCATGAATCCTGACTATCCCCTCGAGCACCTGGTGATGGGTTTGCGACAGGCTCCCAAAGCTTGCGTCTGCTTACATGGGCCGAAAGGAACAGGGAAAACAGAGTTTGGGCATTATCTGGCAGGGGCACTGGGGAAGCCATTGGTCGCTATCAGTGCAGGAGATATACCTGAAACTGTTTTGGGCGAGCAACTGCTTCTATCAGCATTGAATGAGGCCAAGCTCAGTAACGGGATCCTCATGATTGATGATATTGCGAGCGCGCAAAGAGGTCCTGATCCTAAACATGGAGGGTGGGGCGCAAAGCTGCAGCCCAGATTGCTCCAGCAAATAACTTCGTACGATGGCATTGTTCTTCTTCTATCACGCAGCCTTTCTCACCTTTCTTGCAGCATATCCAGCTGCTGTAACTATTTCATTCAGCTAGGATATTTGGACTTTGAGCAAGCTTGGATGTTCTTCAATCAACTTTTGGGAATGAGTCAGCTTCGGCCATTTCAATTGATGCCAGTGGAAGGCTTAGAGGCCCGGCTTGCCAGAGTAAAAGAGCTAACACCTGGCGATTGTGTTTGCGTAAAGAAGAAAGTGCAGGCATCTGGTAAGCGACTGACACCTATCGCTCTGATAGAAGGGCTGGAGCAGCTGGGTATCAGATCGAATTGGCAGAGTATCAGGTACTGCTGATGTGACTCAGGGTAGCAACAGAAGGGAAATTTGATATGCTGTCTCCTAAGAGAAACAGGCAATCACAAGGAAGTGAGATGAGCAGCCGTCAGGATACGCTGTTTCGGTACTTGGCTATTCTTCAGCTGATACCTCGGTACCCAAACCAAAAAGCCACCACTACGATCCAGGCCTCACTTGAAGAGCAAGGATTCAGGGTAGAACTAAGGTCTATACAGCGCGATCTGGATAAGATATCAGCGCACTTCCCTCTGATGTGTGATCAAAGTGTGCGGCCTTACCGCTGGTCGTTTGATCCTGATTTCAAAAGTAGCCTTCCGGAGCTGGATACCGCATCTGCGCTGACGCTAGTGCTGGCAGAGCAGTACCTGATTGATCTGCTACCTCAAATCGCAATTGATCAGTTAGCAGGTCAGTTCGATAAGGCTCGCAAATACCTCAATGGTTTGAACGGGAATAAGTTGGCTCATTGGAGCCACTATGTGAAAGCTGTGCCTAATGGCAAAGCTTTGAAGCCTGCTCCCATTCATCGGGATGTATGGCCGTTAGTCACAGATGCACTGCTTAGTAATTATGCAGTAGATGTTGACTACGTGAGCCGTTCCAAAGAAGAACACAAAACCTTCACATTACATCCCCTAGGCATAGTTGCACGCCACAGCTCGTCATATCTGTTAGCTACAGTAAATGACTACGAAGATGTGAGGCAGTTCGCGTTGCACCGAATACGCACGATTGCGAAAAGTGAGCGGCCCTTCAAGGCGAAGCCTGACTTCTGTGTAGACAGCTATATCGAAAAAGGGGCGTTTGGTTATCCGGTAGATGACAAAACGGTATCACTCAAAGCATTCATTAAGCCTGAAGTAGCCTGGCTGCTATCTGAGACCCCACTGAGCGATAAGCAAATACTTGCAGATGAAAACGCTGAAGGTTGGGTTTGGCTCGAGGCAGAAGTACCCAATGATCAGCAAACTCAATGGTGGATACAGGGCTTCGGTGCTTCGATTGATGTTGTAGAGCCGGTCAGTTGGCGGGAGTCGATACATCAGCAGGCTAGGGAAATATTGAGGATGGGTAGCCCAGGTATTTCTCGATAGCATCTTTCCAATAAAGATGCATGGTTTTTTACTTTTATACGGTGTTTAATTAAAAGGAAATTAATATGTCTAATGTTAATATTTTCATAAAAGAAAACGTTAAAAGCATTGGTGATTATGTCTATGTAGCACCTGAAATTCCAGAGAAAAAACTTAATAATGCTGTGTCGGCAATGAAATGTCATAAATTATTGGATTCTATCATAGCAATACAAGATGGAACGGTGTTTGGGAAGTCTGATGAGGGTTTTATTTTTACTGGCGATAGAATGATCCATGATAAGCATGGTGAATTTCTTTACTCAGAAATTGAATCTGTTGAGTATAAAGAGGATGTCAGTGTTAATGCAAAAGGAAAAGAAAGTATAAAAAAATATGTTGATATTTTTAAGGGAGGGGAATTATTTACTTTTAGAAATATGTATGGCGTGAAATGTGATAAAATAGCTAGCTTTCTGAATGATGTTATAAGTAATTTCGAAGATTTTAAAAACGAGAAGCAAGCTGTTGATCTTGCTGAAATGAGTGATGAATTTAAGATTAACTATCTTAAATTGGTAGTTAATATGACTTTTGAAGATGATGGTGAAATAGATGAGACTGAACTCTCTGAAATTTTACTTTTATCGACAAGGTTGAAGCTTGGTGTTAAAGCTCGTGCTAATGTTAGATCTTATATAGGCGATATTAATGATCTGATTGAATCTTCAGATGTTATTATTTCTAATTTGAGAAGTCTTAGTGATGCATCTCAACATAAGTCTATTATGATTTCCATAGCTAAAGATATTATTAATGTCTACTACTCATCTAAATCAGAGTCTGAATGCGAAGTCCCATTTCTAATAAAAAATAAAGAAGTAATGCAATTAGGCGATGAGGATTTGAAGTTTGCCCATGCTGCTGTCGATGAGGCGTTTTCATTACTTCGTGATGATGTAGATGACAATAAAATTAGAGAAAATGCTTCACAGCTAGCTTCTACTGCTGCCGCAGTAGGTGCTCCAATAGCGGCCGTTTATATATCTGGTTCCGTTGTTGGCTTGTCTGCCTCAGGTATTACGTCTGGACTTGCAACACTTGGTCTTGGTATGGGGATGACGGGAGGTCTCGCAGTATTGGGAGCAGTTGGTTTTTTGACGTATACAGGTGTTAGGAAATATTCCGGAGTTAATGAGCTAGACCGATATAAAGTAAAATTGGCCATGCTAAATGAGGCTTTGAAACAAACACATCTTACAATTAAAGATACGATAGAAGATGTTAATAATCTGGTCTCCGAGTTGTCTTCTGCAATTTCAAATTCAGAAGAAAATAGAGCTCATATCTTAAAGCTTAAAAACATGGTAAGTGTTTATACAAAAGCTTTAAGTAAAGCCAACCAAAAAGCTGACAGTTTTGAAAATGCTGCAAATCGTTCAAAATGCCCTCAGATTCTTGATTATACTCGCCTGAGTAATTTGTGCAGTGACCCTAATAAAGAAAGAGCATTTGAATTTGTGATTCGTCACTATCAAAAAAATGATAGCGGTGAATACGTTTTGAAGAAAAATATGGAAACGGAGTCACTCGATAAAGTAGCTGGTATTATAGAAAAACTCGGGTACTTTGAAGTTGGTAATGCGCTCAAATCAAAGCTTCAAGATAAGGCTAAAGGGATGTTTAGTTAAATGAAAGATTTAGATGAAAAAGCATCCTCTTTATTGGTTCAGAAAGATCAATTAAATAAAGTTGGAAAAAAAATAAGTGAAGTTTCTAACTCGATTAATGAAATTTTTGAATACGAGAAGGAAACAGAAATTTCTATCCAAAGTTTATATGATGAAATAGATGATCTAGAGTCTTCTTTTAAAAATAATGGAGAAAGCTTTGATCTTGATGAAGCTGATGAAATATTATTAGAATTAGACTTGCTTGAAGTGAATGAAGTAACTAAGATAAATCGTGTTGAGCACTTGAAGATAGATTTCTTGCTAAAAGATAATATGGCATGGGATGAGTATTTATCATTAGTTAATAACTACGCTGAAAATAACAATATTGATTTGTCAGAGCCATTCAATGGATTATTGTCTAAAAGTCAAGAAGCCAATTTAAGGAAAATAATAAAAGACGATTTTACCTATAAAGCACCTGATTGCGACCGCTATGATTATCTAATAGCAGGAACTTCAGGCCTTCTGTGCGGTCTGATAGACATTGTTTTCGTGGGGGCTCCAGGAAAATCTATTCTGGGTGATGGCGTCGATGGTTTCGCAAATTTGGCGACTGAGAAGTTCGCTAAATGTATGGGGTGGGACGCTGATAAAGCACTGGAAAAAGGTTCTAATACCACTGCAAGTGCAATTGGGTTTCTAGAAAGAAAATTCAAAATTAATTATGACCAAGCTACTTCAGCATCGGTTGGTGGTGCCGTAAATAATTTATCTTTAAAAAATCATCATCTAAAAAGCATAGGGCATTCACCAGATATTATTGGGCTTTTTTTCTCGGTTCTTAATCAGTTTACTAACACTTCAACGTTTGTTAGTAATGGAAATATTATTACTGTCGACACTGAAAACTTTTCACTACAAGGCTCTAACTTTGTCTCAAAAATTTTCTGTGGAATAGCAAATTGGTTTGGACATATTATGTCAGATTGGGCAGGATCTTCTGGCACAGTGGGGCAAGGAGGAAGAGGAACCGGCGTACCAATTCCATTTTATAATCTTTTCTTAGGCTTAGAACTTGGCGAGTTTGGCACTCATAAGCAATCTTTTGCGACTATAGCCACTAAAGTCTTCGAACAAGGCTACGACGCACGACATGGGATCGCGATGGCTATCCCTGTTCTAATCAATGAACTGATAATTCGTTTGTGCTGGGTAGTTAAAGCAAGGTTTTATCACGGTAAAGAATGGAGCCAATGCATCCCCTTAGAAAGAAACCCTGAACTGAAAAGAATGATCTGTGTGGGGCATGGTGCTCTATGTTTGGTTGATGGCACTGATGCCACTATCCGAGGTGGCGGTGAGCCTGTTACTACTTTGCTACGTATGAACTTGATTGCATGGACTCGTTTTGCTCACCTTTCGTTGAAAGAGCTTAATGCTTGGTTGCAAGAAGGTAAAATTGATCACGAAGAAATAAACCTTTATCTTGATAGTGAGTTTGAGCAAAGGCTGAGCTCAAGTTATGGCAGAGCAAGGCCTTAATTTAAACATTACGACACACCGTGAAAAATACATGGTGTGTCGTAATAGCGCTCAAATAAACCCTCTTTCCGCAAACGACACAGTGCCCTCAAATCCCACAATGACATGGTCCAGCAGCCGTATCTCTACGGTATTGAGTGCCTGCTTAAGCCGGTCAGTAATCTGTCGATCAGCGCGACTGGGTTCAGGATCACCTGACGGGTGGTTGTGAACCAAAACAACAGCAGCGGCATTCTGTGTCAGTGCCTGTTTCACCACTTCCCGTGGATACACACTGGCGGTATCGATGGTGCCTTGGAATAGCTCCACGAATTCGATAATCCGGTGACGGTTATCCAAGAGCAGCATGCCGAAGATTTCCCGTTCGTAATCCATCAGCAGTGTTTGCAGAGCACTAAAGACAGCGTCTGGTTTATCCAGCAAGCGGCCGCGTTTCAGACGGCGACGCGCCAGCATTTTGGCAAGTCGCATCAGCTCTGCGTCAGTCACGGCTTCGGGTACCACATAGGTGCCGGGGAGCTCCCCGGCAAGCAGTCGTTTGGCCATTGTTTACCTCCTCAAGCGACACGCGCTTGGCGTTTTAAATCAGCAAAATGTTCAGTGAGTTGCCACAGCGCACGGTTGAGCCGGACATCTTCCGTCACGGATCGAATGGCGCGGGTGCGGGTATGGCGTCCCTTGCTTGAGCGGCCTGGTAGTCCACCTTTCAGGAGGTTTTCTTGGGTGCGATTGAAGACCCGCCATAGGTTTTGGTCTCTGTCTTCGGAGCGCCGTGCATGTAAAAGTGCCTCCGGCTCGACAGGACTGGCCTCTTTCCAGTCTTTGCCATAGCGAAGGGTGAGGGCAGATTGAGCAAAGAGCCGGGACTCTTCCGGTGTCAGTCGCATCGATTGGAACTGCTCCACGGTCCCGGCGATGTTGGGGACTTCATCGATCAATGCGATAGACCCCTCCAGTATTTGATCGACGATTTGATTCCCGTGACGTACGCGGATACCGCCCATATCGCCAACGGGAGTCACCATGCCGTTGCTGCAAATCAACCGGAATAGTCCTAGATCAAGTTGATAGGCAGCGGTGCGGTCATGACTGTTGGTGAGCACCAATTCGGCAATGCTGTCGCCCACCGTGATTTGACGCTCGGGGTCCTGGCGAAAGCGCACCATATGCCGCGTCGTATTACGGCGTTCTGGATCTCGCACGCGGGTTTGTTGTGCTCGCACCGGGTACCAGCCTTCTGCTTGGAGCGCATCGACAACATTAATGGTTGGCACAAATCCGTACCGTTCAGAGACAGCATGATCTGGTGCATTTGCAAAAATGGCAGGTGCCTGTCGATACAGTGCTTCGTGAGATAAGGTATTCATAAGCGATCTCCATGAGCCCACACAACGACATACGTTCGTCGACGCCTGGGCCTGTGATGAGTGGATTGGAACTTGAGTTAATGAGGGATGTTACTGGGGCCTGCCTGCGCGGTGTCAGTTGGGTGCGCAGGTTGGCTCCTGGAACCAGGAGGATTGGTTTTGCTGGCTTTCAGTCGACGCGATTGTGCCGTCAGCTTTTGCGTTAAGTTGGCTGGCGCCTGAACGGATTGAGGTGAAGCAGCGGTGTGGGTGGTCGTCTGTCCGTGATCATCGGTGCCAGGCTGTGGATAAAACTCTTCCACAACGGAGATGGCATCTTCCTCCTGCTCCTCGAAGTCCCCATTAGCAAAGCCCTGTCGAGCGGCTTGATCCAGCGCGTGCTGATCAAAGCCGACTTCCTGTCGATCCAGTGCCATCTGTTGTGCATGAGCCAGTGTTGCTTCCAGATCCATGCCGTCACGCAGGGTGATATCGACATAGTAGATAGGCGTACCGTGACTTTGACGGGTCGACTTGCCGCGCAATCGCAGCTCCAGAGGCAGACAGGCCAAGGTATTGTTGGAGATGGCTTTGAAATACTCCAATCGCGCAGCCAAAGTACGAATCGAGTTAAAGCCCGTGGTACGGAAGATAAAGGTACCCAAGGGGTCTTCATCGCCGACAACCACATTCAAGCGTGCATAGGGTTTACAGCGACCTCCCTGCGCCAGTTCACAACTCTCTGGACCTGAGCAGGGCAGTGACTGCATACCGTCTTGTGTCCGTCGACGACACTGCTCACCGTCACCGACACATAAGGGGCGAGCGGTATTGCGGTCAAACAATGAATATTCAGCTCTTAGATTCAGATCCGGCTCGTTAAACAGCAGGCGGATGGGGATGCGGCGCAGTTTGCCACCCTGTGCTGTACGCAGTGATTCATCTAATGGGTGAGGTAGCCAGCCCTCTCGGTTCTGGACCTGGGATGTCAGCGTAAATTGATCATCTTTTTGAGGTAGGCGTTTGCCATCCTTTTCAATGACCTTACCGATCGCAATGCGGCCCAGAATGGGCGGTGTAATCGCAAGACCTTTTAACATGAGAATCTCCAGGCATAGCAACCCCACTCCAGCCCAAACGGGCTGGAGTGAATCTATGCAGTCTGTATGGATAAAGAAGGGGAAGCGTGGTTAGTGGTTGTGGATCAGAAAGCGGCGAGTGCCGGGTTTGAGGGTCATATACTGCTGGACCAACTCGGGCTGCTCCTGTTTCAACCGGTTAATGTCCAGCGCCTGAGTGTCGGCACTTTTCTTCCACGTCAGGCGACCAGTGGGGAATTCAGCCACGCTGGCACTCCCCATGGCCTGCTGCAGTTGATGTTTGAGCTGGGCTTCAGTCCGCTTGGTATGCTCCAGGTCGGAACGGATCTGCTGCAACTGTTCAAAGGCCTGGGTTAACTCTGGCTGTTCAGTCACATAAATGGTCCGTTGATCATCACTGGGAAACAGTGCCCGTAAGGCGTCACCCGCTGAATCACTCGCATCAGCAGGCGGTGGTATGTCTTCTTCGACATGACGCCAGAACTCGGCCTCCAGGGTGATCAGCCCCTCAATCAGGGCGTCGTCGCGCTCCAGTCGGTAGGTTCGGAGCTCATGACCGCCCACTAATACGGCAACATCGGCGGCCTGCTGGCCAGTGACTGCCAGTTGGTGCATAACCTGGAGCTGCACATATTCCGGAACGCCGTCACGCCAGAGCTTGGCACCGTTGATGCCTGCTGTTTTGCACTCCAGTACCTGTACTGCATCGGATCCGACCACCTCAAGGTCCAGGTTCGCGAGCATCCACGGGTAGGTCGGATGTTGCAAAATGGCATTCACCCGACGGACCTTGAAGCCGGTCCGCCTGGCATAATGCTCAGCTACAATGGGCTCCAACACGGTGCCCCAGAAGAGCTGGGTATTGTCGTCTTCATGTGTATTGTCATGGGTTTCAGTTCTTGTGTTCAGGCGGCCTGTTTTCTGCATCCAGAGTTCAAGTTGAGATTTGTAGGGATTGAGCCCCACTGCAGCGGCTGCATCCGAACTGCCGATGCCGCTTTGACGTATCGTTAACCAGGTCTCACGGTCCATCTGACGTGTATCTACTAAACGGCATGCCTGAGCATGGCGGCGTTTGATCTTGGCTGGCTGGTCAGGAGTGTGATGAATCGTCGGGCTGGTTTGGGTTGAATGTGTGTGCATATTGGCCTCCCGCTCATCAGCAACAGAGCTCCCTAACAGGATGGCTGTCACTGAAGGAGCGTTGACGGGGTATTGGGGAAAGATGACGAGACTGTCACCCTTGAGACGTGAGAGACAAAACTTCGGAACGTGACAAATCAATCATCCGCTCTGAAGGTATGCCCACAACTCAAACACTCAATGTTATCGAGTACTTCACGATCCAGTTGGTCACCAATGCGACCACCGGTCACACCACCTGCTGCGCCACCGATCAAACCACCCAGCAGGGCGCCCGCCAAGGTGCCCAAGGCTACGCCGGGAGGACCAGCGATAAGGCCAACGGTTGCCCCAGCACGGGCACCTGTTAGTGCACCGGCAGCACCACTGGCTGAACCAGCGGCCGTGCCCACCAGAGTACCGGCATTGCGACCGACCGAACGGGGGATTAACTGCCGTGATTGGCAGCAAGGACATTGTATAGACATGGTAATTACTCCTTGAACAAGTCAATGAAAAGACACGCGGTGCCTGTCCAAGGAGGTGATATATGGGTGAAAATTGGGCGATTATTTCTAGCTAAGGAGTTGTGTCACTTAGGTCATTTTTATCGTCATGCTTTTGCCGGTGCTGCTTCCGTCCCATACTTCTGAAGGTTTTGCTCTGAGACTCGATTTTGATTAGCTGGTCATAAAGTACCCATCTATCCAGCAGTGACTTCACTCGGCAGGGGGACTGCTTTGTAGGCTCGCGCCACCAAACTTTATGTTGCTGTTCTAGAAAGTGGGTGTATCCATCGCCGCATGTGGTGGCGCTCCAGTTTAGTCGAACATATGTCGCAACTTCTTCAATTTGTAAATCGCTGTAACTGCCAGGAAACACTAGAAACCAACGTACAAGCACTCCACCCTCAGGTATGTAATGGATAAACCAGATGTAATCGAGACATTCCTTAAAGCGTCGCAGTGTTTTACCAGCTAAGCGGCGGAAATCTGTTTTCAATTTCTGTATATCGCAGTCAGGTATAACTCTTTGGTAGGGCCACATTCCTTTAGAGGCATAGCCTAGAAAAACTGGTAACACAATCAACCCTTCTTTGGCTGCATTTTCCCATATGTGTTCATAAAATTGACTTGCTGATGCATGGTTTTGTAAGTGTCGTTTTTGACTGCGGTGAATCGCTGTTTTCCAAGTCTCTTCACTCATTGAGCCTTGGCGGGCTTGGATAGCTCTGAGTTTGGGGTCACGAATTGGCTGACTGGGTTTAAGTTTTATCAGCTGTCTTGAGTTCTCTACATATTGGGCAACATATTCTTCTAATTTGACCTGTTGCTCAGGGGACACTCCTGCCTTTGATATCCGAAGATCTTTCTTCAACGGTCGCAGGACATAGCCCATTCCTGCAAATAACTCGAGGTAGGGGTGTAACCGGAAAGATGTGACTAAGCTTCTGTTGCGATACTTTGGTGGTAAGAAATTATCAGTGTAAGTGAAGATGTTCCCCTTTCCCGCTGAGAAATAATTAACCATATCGACAATCGCTTCGAGTGCAGGATGGAGGTGATATCGGCCATTTTGACTCTCTACTAGTACTGGCAAATCAGGATGATTCAAAAGGTATTTTGTTGCTTTGTCGGCTCTGCTTAATTTCTCAAATACATCGAATTCTCCGCCTGTAAGGCGAGCCCTGCTACTCCTAGAAGGGACCCTGGAAGATACGCATGTCTCTGTTGGGTGACGTACTCGAACCTGACGAAAAGTAGCGTTTTTGGGTGAGGGTAGATGCTGAAAGGGAGGGGAGCGCTTAGGCTTTTCATTCATCAATATATTCCTTTTGAGATGTATTTAAATAAAACAAATGATTTTTTGGAATATGTGGCGTTATTTTTAACTCATATATATAGGTAATTTTAACTCATTTATATTGTTTTTGTATGAAAATTGATCTGTTTTGCTGCTTTTGGCTACCGCTGTCGATGATCTTCGGAAGCAATGAAACTAAGCTGATCTTTACAGCCGCTACTGTGTAAAGGGCGGGGAGAAGCTCTCTGATCGTATTCGTTGAGGCAACGAAGTACCGGAACACACCCTTACTGTTTCCAGCAGAATTGGAGATTCAGCTGTGTATTGCAGTAATCGTTGGGGAACCCGCAATCGATAATTTTTTACCCACTTCCCTATCGCATGAACGAACACACAGGAGTCAGTTTCATGCGAATCATCAAACTTACCGAAGTGATCAGAATCACCGGTCTCTCACGCTCCAGCATTTATCGCAAGCTCAACGAGAAGAGTTTTCCGGCGCCGGTCCCTCTTGGCCATAAGGCTGTTGGTTGGGTTGAAGATGAAGTGCTGCAGTGGATTCTCGAACGCATTGCCTTACGTGACGAAAAGCAAGGCCTTAGCCAGTGATTCAGTGCTATCTCAGGACCGACTCAACTTTCTAATTCATTCATACTTTCCTCGAGTGATCATGTAGATCAAGATGCCAAGGTTCGTCAGTGGACGGATCGAGTCTGCCTCAGCAGAATGGGGCATCGATTGTCGGTGTAGTAATATCTATAACCCTCCTTCCATTACACGCCAGCTATCTAACTCGCACAGTCATATACCCAAAAAGCTAATAGAGCATGAGCCAATTACATGCTCCGGCTGGCCTATATGATTAGAGATCCCATGTGACCTCGAGGTAATACTCATGGAGTCAACATGTCTCATAAAGCTTTACCTCAAAACCCGAACCTAACGCTATTTACTCACTCCTTATTCAGGGGACTCCCGGTGCAGGCGTCGGAGGTATATCCCTGCGTGCTGGAGTACCTGGAAAGTGCATGGCAAGTGCTAGAACGAACAAAACAGGAATATAACCGTATATACGCGGTACGTCTTGAGTTGCTTTATCCAGCAAACACCAAGGCCGCCGGTACTGAAGATAACCAGGTTATGGAACGCTTCAAGAAAGCTCTTGATTACCGCATACAACATCGCTCAGCAAGGCAATATCGTGCTGGCAAACGGGCCCATCCTTGTAGAGCAAGAATGATTTGGGCGCGTGAGCAGCACAACTCATTTAACCCCCACTATCACGTAGTCTTGCTGCTCAATCGTGACCGGTATTTTCGTATGGGACGGTATGACCGAGATGCCGATAATCTTTATGCGTTAGTACACGCTGCTTGGTCATCGGCTATTGCTCGGCAAACGGAAGGTGTCGAAGGGGTTATTCATGTTCCCGATAATGCCGGTTATTACCTCTTGAGTAGCGATGGATATGCTGCAGAGCCCGAGTTGTTCAAGCGCATCAGTTACCTTTGCAAGGTCAAAACAAAAGTGTACGGCGAACGCTACCACGGCTTTGGCGTATCCCGAGGCTAAAGAGGCACGGCGATTTCCCAGCTCCGTTCTGGGCTTTCACTGCTTGTCCATAAACTTCTAAATATCAGACCAATGATAGGGCGCGGTATCCGTTGAGTGACCTGTAGTCGACCAGTTGGAATAGCGCCCTTCACTTCCACTCATTGAGCCATTTCTGTGCTCAGAGCCTACACCTTGGAAACGTTCCCGCTTGTCTGCAAGCGGCTGCTCCCTGGTGGGCGAATCCCATGGAGTTACCATGATGAATCTTCCTTTTACGCTGAAGCCTGATCAAGCTAATGCTCTAAATGCAATTCACCATTTTCTGCAGGACCCAGCTGCTGATCTTTTTGTCCTTCGAGGGAGTGCCGGAACCGGGAAAACCACTTTGATACCCGCGCTACTCAACACCGCTATTGGGTTTGGAATGCGGGTAGCGATGTTATTGCCCACAGGACGTGCTGCCCGCATTATGCAAACCAAGGTGGTGAACGCATTTTTGGCCAACAGTGACGCTGTTTTACCCGCTTTAACACTGCATAAGTTCCTGTATTGCCTTAGGATGATGCACTGCGGGGAGGGTGTGGATGATGACGAACGACTGATAGACCTACTTTTCACAACTCGTGAAGACATCCCGGATGTTGACCTGGTGATTATCGATGAGGCGTCTATGGTCGGCGATACGGCCATGTGGCAGGAGGGTATGCAATTCGGATCTGGTCGTTTGTTGACAGATCTCTTGAGCTCGTTGCGTGCGAATGACGCTGACCGGGCGGCGAATTTAGCCGTTAAAGTGATTATGGTGGGAGACCCTGCTCAGCTACCGCCGGTCGGTAGCAATATCTCTCCAGCTTTGGAACGTGGTTATTTGACTGATATGTTCGGGTTGAATGTATCAGGGTATGACTTAACTGAAGTGGTAAGGCAGCAGAGTGATAGTGACCTGCTGGCAGCAGCGGTTGCATTACGTGATCAGATTGTAGATGGAGTACCTAACTCTCGACCGTTACGTGAAAACCACCGGGATATCGTACAAAAAGACTTCCAGCAAGCGGTCAGTCTGATAGCGGAATCAGTTTGGAAAAACACCTCCATGGTGGCGGTTGCTAGGACCAATGAACGGGTACACCAATACAATCAAGCGGTGCGGCAAGCACTTGGCAGGCCACAGTCAGAACCTCTCGGTCAAGGTGAGCGCTTGCTGGTGCTACGCAACAATAATGCCTCGGGGTATCAAAATGGTGATTTACTACATGTGCATTGGGTTGCAGAGTCCCCTGAGGTTGTATGCATTCCATATCTGGATACGAGTGTTCGCCTCGTATTTCGTTGGGCGAGTGTAGGCCTTTTTCACCAAGGGCAGGTTCTCGATGCTCAGGAGTGCTACCTGCTCGAAAATACTTTACACCTTCGAGATGCTGGCTTACCTCAGGTAGAAGCCTGGGCTTTGCTACAGTTTTTCACTCAGCGTCATCCTGATCTCAATCCGAACAGCCTGCAATGGAGTGAGGCCCGAGAACGGGATCCTTACCTTAATGCACTGATAATCAAGCATGGATATGCGATGACGTGTCACAAGGCTCAGGGAGGGGAGTGGGAAAGTGTCATGGTAGACTTCAGTGGAGGAGGAATGCAGTCGTTGAATCGTTGGATATATACCGCGATCACTCGTGCCTCTCAGAAGTTGTTTTTGGTAAACCCGCCGTACTGGTGAGATATATAGGGGAGGCGGCCCGAGGGCCGCCTAATGGCAAATCACCACTGCAACAGTGGAACCCAAAGCGATCTACCTGGAGCGCTTGCCAAAAAGCCCAGTAGGCCAAGGTTGATGGTAACCGTCCACCAAAACACACTTCGAAACTCCGCCTTCACGGATTTATGGCGTAGCAGTCCCTGCGCACATAGCGCGCCAGGCCAGCCACCCAGTAGTGCCAGCATGTGCAGGGTCGACTCAGGTGTGCGGCGTCGGCTCGCTTGTGCAGCGGATTTATCCAGGGCATAGACAATAAACGTCCACACGCTGAGAACAGCCATGGCCAAGGGGAGTTGCCATGGCAGTAAACCAATCATCGCAACCACACTCAAAACGGCCAATACTGCTAATGCCAGGAGCAGTGAGTTGCTGCTTGATTGCTGATTCGGCCGCTGCTTCCGGACACTGGTACCAGCAAGAACGACTGACTCTGCACGCGGGCGATTGTCTTTATCAGTGCCTGGCTCAAAGGTCACCAGTTGGTTCACTTGCGGTAGCAGGCTGCGGTCGCGCATGGCACTGACGTGGAAAAATAGCTCCTTGCCGCCCTCAAGTGGTTGAATGAACCCGAAGCCTTTGTCTGCGTTCCACTTTTTGATGCGTCCTTTCATGGCCATGTGTTCGTTCCCTGAAAACGGCTGTCGGTGTGATTCGCCGAGCGCATGTTTGGATGTGGAGGAAAGTCCCAAAATAGGCATAGATTGTGAGCATTATACTACCAAAAAGCCGCGATCCTCGTGACGGCTTGTCAGCTCAAAAGAGCCACGCCCCATCTCATCTAGGAAATGATGCTTGTAAAAGCGCCAGTCTCGCGACATATCCGGTCGAAAGCGACCGGATATGTCGTTTGCACTGTTTAGAATACTCTTTGCTGATAATCATGCAGCGTCAATATGGTTGCTTTACAAACAGACCCAGTTGGGTAGTGAAGGGAGGCTTTGTCCTTTACAAGGTAATTAACTCAGAGCAACACCCACGCTCAGGGTGACGCGGTTTGTTGTCTGCCATGCCAACCTTGCTTTTTCTGTTGTACCATTGAAGCAACGTTTTTCCTGCCCAGTTGGGCAGCGCTATCCACCTGGGGATGTTCATGAATAAGGATGTGATCAAGCAAATCGCTGACCTGCGAATCCTGGTTGGCTTCTTGGGGGAAAAGAACCAGCAGAACTGGTGGTCCAGCAGTTTTCTTACCCCGTCAGCCAAAGCCTACCTGACCCCTATTTTTCCACGCACTTTGTTGCAGGCGCAGCACCGTGGCGTCTCAGCAGCGGCGACGCTGGTGCATGATGATGTGATCGGTGTCGGTGCGACTTACCACCTGTTCCGCCTGCCTGAATCGATCGAGCTAGAGCTGGACCGCCTGTTTCAAGCAACCCCGGCAGATCACTACCAGGCGGCCATCCATGATGCGCACAACGCACTGGAGCAGCTGCAAGCGCTGGCTGGCGCTGCGCAAGCCAGCCAGGAAGGCCCTATGCTGGTGGGTGACTACCGTGTGGATGAGCTGGCCAACCTGGTACAGCAGGTAGCAGCAGGCTACCTCGCGGCCTTCCAGAATAATGTTCGTTGTTACCCGTTTATGAGAGAAGCTGCGTGAGCGCTACCCCGTTTTACACCACCCAGCTGCAGGCCGGGTTGGGCTTGATCGAAGAAACCAAGCTACTGCTGTCGCTGTATGAGCCTGGACAAAGTGGTGCCGCTCTGTACGACAAAGCCCTTGATTCTGGCATGTTCCCCACGGTGTCAGCCCGCCGCTTGCGCAACATTGTGGTGGAGTGTTTTACCCCCCGTTACATCAAAGCCGGCGCGGCTGCACATTTGCAGGCATTGCAGGGCAGGGCGGGTTCGTCGGTGATGAATCAGCTGTTTCTGTATTACACCGCCAGCGCCAACCTGATCCTGGCGGACTTCATCCGTCAGGTGTACTGGGCACGCTATGCCGGTGGCGGTCATCAGGTATCGTTGGAAGATTCCCGCCACTTTGTTGAGCAAGCCGTGCGCGATGGCAAGACGCAAAAGCTCTGGTCAGAGACGACCATCAAACGTATCTCGTCCTACCTGGTTGGTTGCTGTGCTGATTATGGCCTGCTGTCTTCGCGTCGTACAGCCGAGCGCAGCATTCAACCGCTGCGGGTTGAACAGGCCACGGTACTTTACCTGGCCTACAAGCTGCATTTTGATGGTATTGGCGATAACGCCGTCATTGCCCACCCTGCCTGGGCGTTGTTCGGGTTGGAGCCTGGCGATGTCAGGAATGAATTCAAACGCTTGTCGCTCAACAACTGGCTGATCGTACAAGCGGCTGGCGATGTTATGCGCATCAGCTGGCCATTCAAATCAATGGAGGATGTCGTCGATGTCATCGCTGAGTGCTGACTTCAACGAATTGATGGAACGGATGAAGCGTGGCCGCGAGTTTGGGCATGCGAGCTTTGAACCCATCTACTACCTGGTGTTTTCCCCGCGCTCCATTCTGGACGTAAAGCGGCAGATGAAGGCCTGGGAGGCTCGGCTGTCGAATGATGGCTGGGAGGTGCACACCTTTTCGATTGCCACCGCCATTCAAGAAATCTTTGACGCTGTGCCGAAAATGGTGAAAACCATCTGGCAGAAACAGGATGCCGCCGCACCGCTGAACTGGGATAAGACCAATACCTCGCTGGCCAATCGGCTGGAGCAGGGCGCCTTGACGGAAAAGTTGGCGGAAAAGTTGGCATCCCTTGAGGGTAACCCGAACGCCATTCTGCTGGTCACCGACTTGGAAGCCCTGCATCCCTACACACGCATTGGCGTGATTGAAGGTGAACTGCAAGGCAAGTTCTGCGTGCCCACGGTGTTCTTTTATCCCGGCATTCGCACTGGCAAAACACGACTTAAATTTTTGGGCTTCTACCCGGAAGACGGCAATTACCGCTCTGATCACGTAGGCGGCTAAGGGACAGGTCACAGGACATGACAATGGAAATCAAATCCCTCTTCGACAGCAACAAAGACATCTATCGCACCATCGAAAAGGTCATCACCTATGGTGCTTCTCAAGAAGAGCGTCTTAAGGCGGAAATCTCTGAGTATGTTGTCACCGACAGTATTGAAGAGCAGCTGGAAAGCCTGCTGCAGAAGATGGATGCCGCCATGGAAGCCGGTGGCCAGAATGAAGTCGGTGTCTGGGTATCGGGCTTCTACGGTTCTGGTAAAAGCTCCCTCACCAAATATTTGGGCCTGGCGTTTGATGATCGCGTACAGATCGACGGAGTGCCGTTTATCCAGCACCTGAAGGATCGGCTGAAAAAGAACACCACCAAAGCCCTGCTGACCAAAGTCGCCAGCCGTTTCCCCGCCGCAGTGTTGATGCTCGACCTAGCCAGTGAACAGGTCGCCGGTGCCACCATGGAAGAGGTGTCCACCGTCCTCTATTACAAGGTGCTGCAGTGGGCCGGTTACTCCCGCAATCTCAAGGTTGCGGCCTTTGAACGTCGCTTGAAGCTTGATGGCCGTCATGACGAGTTCCTGCAGCTGTTCCGTGACCTGACTGAGGGCGAAGAGTGGGAAAGCTATCGCAATGACGAACTGGTGGTCGACAGTGTGATCCCCGAGATGGCGCACCAGCTCTACCCGCAACTGTTCAAAACCCCCACCTCTTTCACCACCGAAAGCAGCGAAGTCATCCGTTTCGAGAATGACCGCGTCACTGAGATGCTGGATATCGCCCGTGAAGCGACCGGCAAAGAATACATCATCTTTATCGTCGATGAGGTGGGTCAGTACGTGGGCTCACGCCAGAACCTGATCCTTAACCTGGATGGCCTGGCCAAGAACCTGAAAAACATCGGTGACGGTAAAGTTTGGATCATCGGTACCGCCCAGCAGACTCTGACCGAAGATGACAGCAAAGCCGCGCTCAACTCCGCCGAGCTCTACAAGCTGAAAGACCGTTTCCCGATTCAGATCGATCTTGAAGCCAACGACATCAAAGAGATCTGTTACACCCGTCTGTTGGGTAAATCCGCAGCCGGTGAAGCCGAACTGGGCCAGTTGTTCGATCAGCACGGCCAGGCGCTGCGTCACAACACCAAACTGGTGGATGCCCGTGCCTACGGTGCCGATTTCAACCGCCAAACCTTTATTGACCTTTACCCCTTCCTACCAGCCCACTTCGACATTCTGCTGCACCTGCTAGGTGCGCTGGCGAAGTCCACTGGCGGTTATGGCCTACGTTCGGCCATCAAGGTAGTGCAAGATATTCTGGTGGATGAGTCGGATAACCGCACTCCGATTGCCAAGCAGTCAGTAGGTTGGCTGGTGAATACCGTCACCCTGTTTGACGCCCTTGAAAAAGATATCCGCCGTGCCTTTGCCTCGCTGTATGCGTCAGTGGATAAGGTGAAGCTGCGCTTCCCGGATTCAGCACTGCACCAGGATATTGCCAAAACCGTGTGTATCCTTCAGGTGCTCAACAACTTGCCGGTGTCCCGTCAGAACGTCACCAGCTTGCTGCACTCAGGCATTGCCCAGGCATCAGCGACAGACAACATTGCCAACGCAATCGAAGAGTTGATCTCCGACCCCATCGTGCCCTTTGGTGAACAGGACGGTAACCTCTGCTTCTTCAGTGAAAAGCTCAATGAGATCGAACAGGAACGCGCCAGTATCGCCACCCGTTCCGTTGAGCTGCGCCGCATCATTAGTGATGCCCTGAAAGAAGTGTATTCACCGCTGCCAGCCACCCAGTTGAACGGCACTCATTCGGTACAAACTGGTCTCAAGGTGCTCACCACTGCAGGTGCAGTTCCCACTGCGTTGGCGAACGAGCGTAACCCGGTGCAGACCATCATTGAGCTGGTCGACTCGGTTGAATACGACAACGCCAAAACGCGGCTCACCAACGATAGCCGCGAAAAGGGAGAGCTGCAGAATATCTATCTGCTGGGACGCACCACCCCAGAGATGGGTGAGCTAACCACCGAGATCTTCCGCTGCCGCGAAGTGGCCACACGCTACCGCAACGAACCCGACCAGGAAGTAAAAGACTACTGTGCTGGTCAGCTCGATCGCGCCAGCCGTCTGCTAAGCGAGCTGGAGCGTCATATTCGCCGTAGTCTACTGCAAGGTTCCTTCCTGTTCCGTGGTACCTTGACCTCAGTGGATAGCTTTAGCCAAGACCTGATCGAAGCCGCGCGTAAGCATCTGGCCGATGTGGCTGATCAGGTGTTTGACCGTTATGCCGAAGCGCCGGTCAGGGCGGGTACAGACTTGGCTGAAAAGTTCCTGCGTCTGGGCAACCTGTCTGCGGTCACCCACCAGATCGACCCCCTTAACCTGGTTCAAACCAGTGGCGGCACCCCCAGCATCAACACCCAGCACAAAGCGATAATCAGCATCCGGGATATGATCGACCGCCAGGGCTCCATTGAAGGCAAACGTCTGACCGACCTGTTTACCAGCCCACCTTTTGGCTGGTCGCAGGATACTTTGCGTTATCTGGTTGCCGCTATGTTGATCGCCGGCGAGATTAAACTTAAAACCGGTGGCCGTGAAGTCACCGTCAATGGTCAGCATGCGATTGATGCCTTCAAGACTAATAACTCTTTCAAGTCGGTGGGTGTCTCATTGCGAGATGCGCCGCCATCCCTAGAGGCTCAGGCACGAGCCGCTGAGCGGCTGACTGAACTCATGGGTGATACCGTAATCCCTCTGGAAAACGAGATCAGTAAAGCCACTGTCAAGTTGCTGCCCCGTTTGCAACATGAGTACGGTCCCCTGGCGGAAAAACTCAGAGCCATGGGCTTACCGGGCAGTGATCGCCTGGAAGCGCTATCTCAGGATATACGCGACATCCTGTTCACCGATGCATCAGACGCTCCCCAGCGTCTGGGCGGTGAAGAGTCCGATCTGTTTAACAGCCTGAAATGGGCTTCAGACTTGAAGATCAAACTGGAGCAGGGGCTGGAAGAAACCCTGAATGATCTGCAGGCGCACATCAAAGGCATCCTCGCACTTCCCGCGAGCGGCACGCCGGGGCTATTGAAAGCGGAGCTGGCAGAAGCCATTCAAGACACTGAAACACGGCTGCAGCAGCCGGATTTCTTCAAATACAGCACCGACTTTGCCTCCACCCTGACCGCACTCAAGTCCCGTGTGCGCGATACCGTTATCGCCATGCAGGCCGAGCAGGCCCAGCGCATCAAAGCGGCTGAACCGGATCTGCGCCGTTTGTCGGAATGGACCGAACTGACCCAACAGGAGCAGAACAACCTGCTGGCAGATCTTGAGCAGCTAGGGGTTGAAGCCAGTGAAGATCTGAGTGGTCTGCAGACCCTGGTCAATCAGGACTACAGCATCAACACCACCATCCAAGACCTCAAGCTGCGCATTCAGTGCATCGGTCGTGAGCGCTTGCAGGAAAAGGTCAAACAAGAGCAGGAACAGGCGGTGCAAGAGGGTAAGCCCAAGCGCATGGAACGTAAGCTTTCTTCCAAACCGCGCATTACCAGCATCAACGAATTGGATACCCTGATCAGCGAACTTAACCGTCTGCGTGGTGAATTGAGCTACGCCCACGAGTTTGAGCTGACCCTGAACCTGCAGGACGAGGACTAATCCATGGCGTTTGATCAGACTACCCGTGGCCGTTTACAAAAGTTCGTCAACGCCAGCCGGGAACTGCTCAGTGAAGAGCTGACCCGCCAGCTGCAAGCCACCTACGGCCTCGACCCTAAAACCGGTACTGTTGCCGACTTGAGTGAACTCAAGCACCTGGACAACCGCGAGCGCCAAACCGCTCAGTTGTTGCGTGAAATCCTGCAGCACTATATCGCCGCCACGCCGGGTAAAAATGCCAAAGAGCAAACGCTACAGGCACTGGACCGTCTGGTACGCGAACAGGCCTTCACCGTGCTCAACCGCATGGCGGCGCTGCGCATGATGGAAGCCCGTGGTGTACTGATGGAGTCCATCGCCAAAGGCTATAACTCCAGAGGCTTTGAGCTGTATAAAATGCTGTCGGGCACCAGCCAGGGTGAAACCGGTGATGCCTACCGCAACTACCTGTTCAGCCTGTTTGATGAGTTCAGCGTTGATTTGGAATTGCTGTTTGATCGCCATGGTGCCCAAGGCCGACTGTTCCCAAGGGAGTCAGCGCTGCTAGAACTACTGGAGCAGATCAACCACCCGGAGATCGAACACCTTTGGGCAGAAGACGAAACCATCGGCTGGATCTACCAGTATTTCAACTCCCAGGAAGAGCGCAAAAAAATGCGCAAGGAATCCCAGGCGCCGCGTAACAGCCGCGAGTTGGCCGTGCGTAACCAGTTTTTCACCCCGCGTTATGTGGTGGAGTTTCTGGTGGACAACACCCTGGGGCGAATCTGGTTTGATGCCACTCAAGGCAATACGAGTCTCTATGACCGTTGCCAATATCTGCTGGTAAAACCTGAAGAGCTGGAAGCCAAACGGACCGAACCCGTACCGCGTACTTTGCGCGATCCGCGTACTCTCAAACTGCTCGATCCTGCCTGTGGCTCCATGCACTTCGGCCTCTATGCATTCGACCTCTTTCTAGAGATCTACCGTGAAGCCTGGGCCTGGGAGCAACAGCAGGGCCCCGGCAGCCTAGAGGTTTCCACCCAGCCGGATGCAGGCTTTAAGCCGTTAAGTCAGACCTATGCAGACGAAACCGCCTACTTGCGAGATGTGCCGCGTTTGATCATCGAGCACAACATCTACGGGGTAGATATCGACCCCCGCGCTGCCCAGATCGCAACCCTGGCGCTCTGGCTGCGTGCCCAACGTGCCTGGTATGAGGCAGGCGTTAAAGCACCACGACGTCCGATTATTGGCCAGGGCCATGTGATCGCCGCTATTGCCCCGCCAGCCGAAAAAGAGCTGCGCCAGCAGTTTGCCGAACAGCTGGATACCCAAGATGCCGAGCTGTTTGAGAAAACCCTGCAACTGCTGCATAACCTGCCTGAGCTGGGTGTGTTGCTACAGGTTGAGCAGGAGCTGCCCAAACTGATCAAGCAGGTTTACGGTGGGAAAGGTGACGGCCTCTTTGCCGCACAGGAGCAGGAAACCTGGCAGCAAGCAGAGCAACGGCTGCGGCAAGCACTGGGTACTTTTACTGAACAGGTGAGTAGCAGTTACCAGAGCCGTTTGTTCGCGCTGGATGCACTTCAGGGGCTGAGATTGATCGATCTGACCCGTGAGGTCTTCGATGTGGTGCTAATGAATCCACCTTTTGGAGCGTTGGCTAGCAGCACTAAAGGCCAACTAAGCAAAGTCTACCCAAATAGTAAAAATGATTTCCTGGCTATCTTTGTAGAGCGTGGATTGGGGTTGTTACGAAGATCTGGACGATTAGGTGCAATTACTTCTAGAACATGCTTCTTTTTGTCCACGTTTCAAGAATGGCGGGAACAAGTGGTTTTAAAGGATTCTATCCCTGATGTATTTGTGGATCTTGGTTTAGGAGTAATGGACGAAGCGATGGTTGAAGCCGCTGCCTACGTTTTGGAGTGTGCCCATGACTAAATTTATGCGTTTGGTTTGGCATGAAGATAAGAAGGCTAAACTTAGTGAGATATCTAATTCCTACCGATCTGGCAGAGAAGTGGATGATGTTTTCAAAATAGAGCCTTCTGATTTTAATGTGGTCCCCGGAAGCCCTTTTGCATATTGGGTTACACCAAATGTAAGAGAGACTTTTTCAAGATTCGAAAAGCTTGAAAATGAAGGTGTACAGGCATTACATGGTGCTTCATCAAAGGATGATTTTAGATTTGTTAGATTGTGGTGGGAGATTGATTCTACTAATGGCGATAAGTGGTTTCCTTTTTCAAAAGGTGGAGAAGAGTCCGCCTACTACATGGATTTCTCAACCTACATAAATTGGGAAAATGATGCTCGGGAAATAGAAGCTGCGGCATTGAATAAATATCCATATTTGGAAGATGCAAACTGGATATTGCATAAAGAACAGCCATACTTGTCTCCAGTAATATACCAGACTTTGAGAGCTAGAAAATTGGCTCCTTACTTAACTCCAAAGGGTTGTTATTTCGGAGATAACGGGTTTCAAATTTCTGTTCCAGAAGGCTGTATTTTTTCCTATCTTGCTATTTTAAATTCTTCTGCGGCAAATGGTATATTTAGTTTGCTTTTAGGGAGGGCTGGATATGCTATTTATAGGAATGGTACAGCAAGAAAACTTCCTATGCCGCCTATAGAAAAAATAGAAGAAAGTGGTATTGAAAATCTCGCAAAAAAAATATGGGCTACTCATAAAAAACTAGATTCACGCAATGAAGAGTCTCATTTTTTTAATGCAAATATATTTTTTGAATTTTATAAAAAACCTGAGATTATTTTAAATGAATTGGAAGATATCTCTATAGTTCAGCGGGAAATTGATGAGTTGTCTTACAGTATTTATGGCCTGAATGACAGCGATCGAAGCTCGATTGAAGCTGCCGCGCTATTGGATTTTGACGACTCTACGAATGAATCAACTGAAGCCAGCAAAGATTTTTCAGAGGATGAAACAAGCTCTCTTAAAACACAATTGTGTACATGGGCGGTAGGTGTTGTTTTTGGTCGATTTAAGGGGGCTTCAGCCATTACCGAAGCGAGTCTATGGAATGAAGGCGATCCCTTGGATCCTTTGCCTGCCAAAAGCCCCAGTATGCCGTCTGGTGGAGAAGAGCCAGCAAGTATCATGGTCGATGATGAAGGTCATCAACATGACTTGCCACGTTTGGTAGAACAGGTGCTGGAAACCGTTGATGAGCAAGTCAGCCAGGATTTACGTCGTTGGTTGCGTAGGGATTTCTTCCAATTCCATCTGCAGCGTTATTCCAAAAGCCGCCGCAAAGCCCCTGTCTATTGGCCGCTTTCCACCGCTTCTGGAAATTACACTTTGTGGCTCTATTACCCTGAGCTCACTAGCCAGACACTGTTCACGGCTGTGAATGATTTTGTTGAGCCCAAGCTCAACTCCGTACGCGATGATCTGAACAGCCTACGCACCAAAGGTGGTAGTCGCAGCAAGCAGGAAGAAAAAGAACTCGAAAAGCTCGAAGACCTGGAGCAGGAGCTGGCCGATCTGCGCGATACCTTGCTGGAGATCGCCCCCGGCTATCGCCCGAACCAAGATGACGGTGTGCAGATTACGGCAGCACCTTTGTGGTCGTTCTTCCGCCATAAGCCTTGGCAAAAGGTGCTCAAAGATACCTGGAGCAAGCTGGAAAAAGGCGACTACGACTGGGCGCACATGGCACTCAACTGCTGGCCCGATCGAGTGCTGCACAAATGCCATGAAGACCGCAGCTTGGCCATCGCTCATGATGTGGAAGGTGAGTTCTGGGAAGAGGTCGAGGTGCCGGTGATTCGCCGTGGTAAGGATACCGGCGAGACTAAGCTAGAATGGCAGCCGAAAAATCTGTCTGAGGCCCAGCTGCAGGTACTGATTAACCAGATCCGTCAGGAACGAAGCCTATGAGCACCGAAAGCACCCCAGCACGCCAGGGTATCCCCCGCATTGAGTCGATCAAGGTGGAGAACTATCGGGCGTTAAAAAAAATTGAGCTGAAAGACCTGACGCCGATGACCGTGTTGCTGGGTCCTAACGGTAGCGGTAAGTCGACAATCTTCGATGTGTTCAGTTTTTTGTCGGAGTGCTTTCAGTCCAATCTGCGCCAAGCCTGGGATCGCCGCGGCCGTGCCAAAGAGCTGAAAACCCGCGGCTCAACCGGACCGATCGTGTTTGAACTCAAATACCGTGAGCGGCCCAAAACACCAGTTATTACTTATCGTCTTGCTATCGATGAAGGGCCTAAAGGCCCTGAGGTGGTTGAGGAGTGGCTGCAGTGGAAGCGGCAGTCCAGGGGACGCCCCTACCGATTCCTGGAGTTCTCACGCGGTAAGGGCCGTGCTGCCAGTGGCGAAACCCCTGACGAAGATAACCAGCGCGACGAGGTTAACCTGCGCTCGCCGGATCTGATTGCCGTAAACACCCTGGGCCAGCTCTCGGATCATCCCCGCATTGCGGCTCTGCGAGAGTTCATAACCGACTGGTATGTGTCTTATCTATCGATTGATCAAACTCGTCACCAGCCTGAAGCCGGGCCACAAGAGCGGCTGAGCAAAAGCGGTGAGAACCTGGCCAATGTGGTGCAGTACCTGAAAGAGCAACATCCAGAGCGGTTGGAGCAGATCTTCAAAGTGCTGCGCCAGCGCATTCCCCGCTTGGAACAGGTTGAAGCTGACCCCATGCCTGATGGACGTTTGCTGCTGCAGATTAAGGACGCACCCTTCGAACAGCCAGTGCTGTCACGCTATGCATCCGATGGCACCATGAAAATGCTCGCTTACCTGGCCGTTCTGTACGACCCGGAGCCCCCGCGTTTTATCGGTATCGAAGAGCCGGAGAACTTCCTCCATCCGCGCCTGTTGCCAGAGTTGGCCGAAGAGTGCCGCAACGCTGCAGCAAGCTCGCAATTGTTGATTACCAGTCATTCGCCCTTCCTGCTCAACGCTATGCAGCCGGAAGAGGTGCGTGTGCTCTACCGTGACGAACAGGGCTTTACCAAAGCGGTGCGGGTGTCGGATATCCGTGGCATTAAGGAGTTTGTGCAAGAAGGTGCCAGCCTGGGATATCTCTGGATGGAGGGCCACTTCGGTATGGGTGACCCTCTGGTTAACTTCGGGGCACCGCGCAGCAAAACAGGGAAGTGAGTATGCTGGAAAAACTGATGATCTTTGTGGAAGAGATCTCCATGGAAGCTGCACTTGAGCAGCTCATGCCCAAGTTGCTGCAGGACGCTGAGTTCGAGATATTCCGCTTCCAGTGCAAAGATGACCTGTTGAAAAACCTTCCGGTACGGCTGCGTGCCTACAGCAGCTGGTTGCCGCCGGAATGGGCGATTCTGGTGTTGGTAGATCGGGATAATGAGGACTGCCGCGAGTTGAAGCAGCAGTTGGAAGCCGTGGCACAGCAATCCGGTCTGAGCACCAAAACCCAGGGGGGCGACCGCTTCCAGGTTGTTAACCGCGTTGTTATTGAGGAGCTAGAAGCCTGGTTCTTTGGTGACTGGCCCGCTGTAAAGCAAGCCTACCCGCGTGTACCGGACAACATTCCACAGAAATCCGCTTTCCGTGACCCCGACGCTATCAAAGGTGGCACCTGGGAAGCCCTGGAGCGGGTACTGAAAAAAGCGGGCTACTTCCCGGCAGGCCTGAATAAATTACAGTGCGCACGCGAAGTCGCCACCCACATGACCCCAGATGCCAACCGCTCCGCCAGCTTCCAGGCATTCGTGCAGGCCATTAACGCCGCCAGGGCATGGGAATAAGCCAAGACAATTTGGATGTGTAGTGAACCCGGATGGATCACGACAGGAGTTTTTGAATCAATGAGTATTATGCAGCAGTCGAGCAAGGCACAAGACCGCTCGTTGGGTATCTGGTTTCAGCAGATTCAGCAGGGGCAGATCAAGTTACCCCGTTTCCAGCGTTACGAGGCTTGGGATAAAAGCCGTATCGTCAGCTTTTTGAATACGGTGATTAACAACCTGCCTGTCGGCGTCACTCTGGCGCTGGATGTGGCCGGTGAAGAACCGTTTATATCCCGCTATATCGCGACTGCCGAGGTGTCCACTAAAGGGGCGGTTACCCAGCATCTGCTCGATGGGCAGCAGCGCCTGACGGCTTTCTGGCGTAGCATGCACAACAACTACGAGTGGGAAACCTACTTTGTGTATTTCCCCGAATTTGACCAAAGCAATGCAGCGGATGAGTCTGAGAAAACGATCCGCTGCCAGAAACGCTGGTTAAACAAGCACGGTAACCGCATGCCATTGTGGGCTGATGAGCCGGAGCAATGCTTTGTGCGCGGGGTGGTTCCTGTTCATCTGCTATGTCCTGGGGATATGGCAAGTGAGGTGGATAGGTGGATTAATCAGGCAACCAAATGCCTTGAGCCGCAAGATGATGATCCTGACGCGCTGAAGAAGTACAAAACGTATAGTGCCACAAAAGATAAGCTCAAAGATGAGATCGTCCAGCTGCGTGAGCGGGTAAGTCATTTCAATTTGCCTTACCTTTCACTCCCGTCTGACACTTCCAAGGATGTGGCGCTGCAGGTGTTTATCAACATGAACACCAACAGCAAGCCGCTTTCGCTGTACGACATTATCGTGGCAGAGGTGGAAAGTGTTGCTGGCAAGTCGCTCCATGATCTGGAAGATGACCTCAAAGCCAAATGCCCCAAAGCAGCCCGCTTTGGTGATGTGCGCAACATGATTCTGGCCACTTCGGCGTTGCTGCAGGAGAAGATTCCCAACAACCGTGGCATGGTTGAGATGAATAAGCAGTCCCTGCTGGATAACTGGTACAAGCTCGAGCGGGGCCTGGAACGCATGGCAGAGTTGCTGGAAAGCCAGGGTGTGTTTGATGAGGCCCGGCTGCCAACGAATGCTGTGCTCGCCGTGATTGCCGCGCTTTATGATTTGGTACCTGAAAACGGTGATTTTGTCGCCAAGGCAGAAAAGCTGTTGCGCAGTTACCTGTGGTCGTCGTTCTTTACCGATCGCTATGAAAACTCGGCTTCGTCTCGTGCCTATGCTGACTTCAAGGCGCTGAAAGAGTTGCTTTCAAGCCACGACTTTGACTTCGATGACTGCATGAATGTACCAGTCTTGAACCGTCATGATTACCCGCTGGTAGGCATCGATGCGCTGATGAATGCAGGGTGGCCCAAGGCTATGGGCATTGAGGCGCGCGGTATTCTAGCCGTCTCCAGCTACTTTGGCGCACATGACTTTGCGGACAATAAGCCTATATCAGCAACCAACATCGTGCAGCGTGAGTATCACCATATCTTCCCTGATGCGCTGCTGTCTGAAGCGGGTATCAAGAGCTACTACGCGCTGAACTGTGCGCTGATCACCTGGAAAACCAACCGTATTATCGGCCGCAAAGATCCGCTTGCATATATCAAGGAGCGGGTCGACTTGGCGGATGAGGACAGTGTCAAAGACCGTCTGGAAACCCACCTGATCTCTTACGATCAGCTGAGCCAGGCGCACTATGATGAGCTGGCGGGTGACGCGCTTAAGCAGCGCTTGGAAGCGGATTTCAATACGTTTATGCATACCCGGGCCATGCTGGTGGAAAAAGCGGCACAAGAGCTCGCGGTAGGTAACCAACCGAACATACACAGCATTTGGCAGCAGCAGGAGACGGCTGCATGAGTATCGCAACCTTTATCCAGCAAGAAATCTTTGCCGCCCGTCTCGCCACGACTGAGTCCCATCAAGTGTTGGTGGTGTACGACCCGGATCTACGGTATCGCCAGCTCTGCTTGGATATGGCCGATGAACGTCGGGTAGTTGTGGATGCAACGGAATCCAGCCTGCAGAGCCGTGCGCAGGCGCTGGCAGCACTGCAGCAGTTGGGGCAAAAGCAGATTGATCAGCTGTTGGTTTATGTACCAGTGGCTAAACCGCTGGAAGATGAAGTACGACAGGTTGATCCTTTTGCACTCTACGCCGCGTGTGGTGCGGTCTTTCCTGAGGGTGATGGTGATGAATACCGCAACCTGTGTTTGAAGGCCAAACCGGATCACGCCACCCAGATTCGCAGTATCTTTGATAAAGATCCCAACCCCAGCTTTGCGGTCATCGATGCTGTCGGGGGAGGGCTGGAATGGCCCAATTTACGCACCTTGCTGGAGGTGGAATCCAGCCGCGATATCCTGTTTGCCCTGCTGGCGCCGAACGATCGCCAGCAGGAAGCGCTTAAAGGCACCGATGCCTGGGTTGCTGAAGTCAAAACTCTGCTGCAAAACGCCCTTGGCCTGAAGTTGCGTACCCGCGCCAAGAGTTGGGGCAGCATAGCGGATGAGCTCTGGACCTATCTGCTGTTCAGTGAGTTTGCTTTTGATTTGCCTGCAGAATTGCCCGATGCCTTGGGTACGATGCCTCGTGCACCGGCTGAAGCGGCCCCGCTGATTGAAGACCTGTGTGAGCGCCTGCGTAACGATCGCCGCACCCAGCCTGCGTATATTGATCGGGCTGAGCGTATTGAGTCTGAACTGGAGCTGGCGCAACACTGCCAGTCCATGACGGATCTAGGCCGCAAAGATACCTTCCCGTTTGAAGAGCGCACCTTCATGCATCAAGCCATCGAGGCCCTGCAGGCGGATGATACGGATCGGGTGCGCGATATTCTCGACCGCCATGCCCAGTCGGTATGGACCGGTAAAGGGGAAAGCCAGGCGCAGTGGGATCTGTTGCGCTCTGCTTTGATGTTGATGGAAGCCTGTGAACAAAGGGAGCAGGAGCTCCCTAATTATGCCCGCAACATGGAATCCCTGCTGGAGTTCTATGTGTGCCAGCTACGTGATGTAGACCGATTGCACCGTGAGTTTGAGCAGTCTGTCAGCGATTATGATTGGCAGGATACCTTTGGCGTGATGGAGCCAGTGAAGCGCCGTATTCGCCAGAGCTATGGCCGCTTGATCGAGAAGGTACAGGTTCCGTTCACCAAACATCTGGAGCAGAGTGGTTGGCCAGTGGCCGGTTACCTGTCGAATACAGAGGTATTCGATAAGCTGGTCGCACCCAGACTGCAGCAAAGCGGGCACAAAATCGCTTACCTCATGGTGGATGCGCTGCGCTACGAGCTCGGTGTCGCATTGGAGCAGCAGCTCAAGGAAGATGGCAAAGTCGAACTCAAGCCAGCGCTGGTGCAGCTTCCCAGTATCACCTTAGTGGGTATGGCCAGTTTGCTGCCGGATGCGGCCTCTAGCCTGGTACTCAAGAAGACGGATACCGGTATGGTGCCGATGATGGGTGAGCAGGCGGTAAGCAGTGTTGCCCAGCGTATGGAATGGGTACGTAAGCGTTATGGCCAGCGTTTCCAGGAAGGGCGTCTGGAAAGTTTTGTTCGAAGCAAATTTGATGTGGAAGAGACAACGGAACTGCTAATTTTGCGCTCCGTTGAAATCGATGAGCTGTTTGAGAATAACCCTGATATAGCACCCAATGAGATCCTGAAAGCACTCAAGCGTATTCGGGTGGCGGTGCATAAGTTGCAGGACAAGGGCTTTAACCAGGTCGTGATCGCGACTGACCATGGATTCTTCATGAACACCCATGCGGGAGCTGGCGATACCTGCCAAAAGCTGCCTGGCAATTGGCTTAATATCCACGAGCGCTGCCTGCTGGGTGATGGCGTTGAAGACCCCAATCATTACCTGCTCAGTGCCGAAAAGGCGGGCATTCGGGGTGACTTCAGTAAGCTGGCTGGACCGCGATCCATGGCGGCCTATCGTTCAGGTCTGCTTTATTACCATGGTGGCGCATCTTTGCAGGAGTGCGTGGTGCCGGTGCTCGATATCCAGCTGAAAGAAGCTGAACAACCCGCCATGCAGCAGGCCAGTGTGGTGCTGAGTTACAAGAATGGCGCCAAGCGTATTACCACCCGGATGCCGGTGATTGAGTTGAGCGTCGAAACCCAGGATATGTTCTCGGTGGGCCAGTCGTTTGAAGTCTTGCTGGAAGCCCAGGATAAGAAGGGTAACGTGAAGGGTGAAGCCAAGCCTGGCGGCGCCGTCAATGCCGCCACTGGCACTATTACGCTGGAGCCTGGTAACAAAGCTCAGGTGACGCTGCGCATGGATATGGAATTTGAAGGCAAGTTCAAGGTAAAAGCGCTTAACCCATCGACGCTGGCGGTATACGCTCAGCTTGAATTGGAAACTAACTACGCGGTGTAACCCATGGATGCTCTGGACCAGAAAATTACCCACGCTTTTGACGGTAAAGTTGTCCGCAAGGATCTCGTGCACCGCATCAAGAAGGGGACCAATGTCCCCACCTTCGTGCTGGAGTTTCTTCTGGCGCGCTACTGTGCCAGTGACGACGAGGCGGAGATTACCGCCGGTATGGAAGCGGTGCTTGAAACCCTTCAAGACAACTACGTACGGCCGAATGAAGCGAACAAGGCCCAGTCATTTGTAGCAACGAAAGGTAAGCACCGTTTTATCGACAAGGTGCATGTGAACTATGTCGAGAAAGACAGACGTCACTGGGCTGCGCTGGAAAATTTCGATTCGCGCAAAGTGGCGATCAGCGAGAAGTTTTACCGCGACAACGATCGCTTGCTGCAGGGTGGTCTCTGGTGCGAGGTGACCATCGCCTACAACGAGATCGAAGACGACGATTACGCCTTCTATATTGAAGACCTGCGCCCCATTCAGCTGAGCCGCTTTAGCTATGAACAGTACTGCGAAGGACGGGATGCGTTCAGCCGTGATGACTGGATGGACGTGGTGCTGCGTTCAGTGGGCTTGGAACCCACCAAGCTGACACAGCGGGTGAAAATGCACTTCATCGCCCGACTGCTGCCCCTGGTTGAGCCGAACTTCAACTTCATTGAGCTTGGGCCGCGTGGTACGGGTAAGTCTTACTTCTTTAGTGAGTTCTCGCCGTACTCCACTCTGATCAGTGGTGGCCAAGCCACCAAAGCCACATTGTTCTATAACAATCAGCGTAAGAAGATCGGGCTGGTGGGCTTCTGGGATACCGTGGCCTTCGATGAAGTCGGTGGCATCAAGGTCAAAGACCCTGACACCATCCAGATCATGAAAGACTTCATGGCCAATGGCCGCTTTTCCCGTGGGGTTGAGGTGATCGCGGATGCCTCTATGGCATTTGTGGGTAACCTGGATTTGTCGGTTAAGCAGATTGTTAACTCCGAGGTCTATGACCTGTTCCAGCCGCTACCGAAAGAATTCGACCTGGCGGTAATGGACCGCTTTGCCTGCTATCTGCCTGGCTGGGAAATGCCCAAGAACAGCAGCGAATTCCTGACCAATAACTACGGCTTCATTACCGACTATCTTGCAGAAGCTTTCCATTACCAGCTGAAGCACACCAACCGCTACGAAGAGGTTTCCAAGCGCATACGCTTGGGGGCTGCGGTAGAAGGTCGAGACGAGAAGGGCATCAAGAAAACCGTCGCGGCACTGATCAAAATTCTGCATCCATCAGCTCCGCCAAGTGATGAAGAGTTTGCTGAATACGTGGAGTATGCGGTTGAGTGCCGCCGCCGGGTGAAGGAACAGATGAACAAGCGCAAAACTGATGATGAGTTTGCGCGTATCAACCTGTCCTACTTCAATACAGAAGGGCGCGAGGTTATCGTCCATTGCCCGGAATCGAAGAACGCGAGCGCGACCCAAGAGCCTTCTCGCAAAAATATCCACAACCCCGACAAGCTAACAGATATAGATGCTGCTGCGGTCGAAGAAACTCCTGTAGCTCCGGAGCCGGCTGAGGTGGAAGTGGTTGCTCGTCAAGAGGGTAGCGATAGTGAGGCTTCAGTTGCTGATGAGCTCCAGGAAAAGCACTTCACTATTCATTACGGTGATACAGGGCAGAGCTATGAGTCCATCATTGGACCCTACCTGGTCGGCGCAAAAGCCGTCGAGATAGAAGACCCTTATATTCGCGTCACACATCAGGTGCAGAACTTAGTGCGCTTCTGTGAGGCTGTTCTCAAAGCGCCGACGGTTAGGAAAATCGTACTCACCACCAGCTACGACGATGAAACGGACATCAAAGAGCTGTCTGAGCGTCTCGAAGATCTGAAGCAGAGCCTCGTTGAGTTAGATATTGAGCTGCAGGTGAAGATCAATGAGAACCTCCATGATCGGGAAATCCGCATTGATAACGGCTGGGTAATCAAGATTGGCCGTGGTCTGGATTTCTTCCAGAAGCCTGATAGCTGGTTCGGTATCGGAGTAACGGATCTAACGTTGAGGAAATGCTTGGAGACTAAGGTCGATATCTTTAGAGCAGGTTGAGATGCATCTTGGAGAAAGAGAAGGGGCATATGACTGGAGCGATGGCTATTGATTCTCCGGGCATATGCCCCTTTCTGTTAACGGCTCTCGAATTGGGCGATAGCTGGGCACTCCAATTTTAATATGTAAATTAATTTATAAAAAAGTAATTTTATTTACTTTTCGGAGTGTGGGCTCAGTCTGCTTTTTTTGTAAGTTGCTGATATGTAAATAGTTATTAATATTGGTCCGAGGGTTGCTTTTATCTAGTCAACGAGCAGCGGGAGATTGGATATGAGCAAGCCGATACCAGTAGACCAGTTCGATAGTGATCAGATTGAGAAACCTGAACTTACTGAGCACGCAGAGATGCGTATGAACCAACGTGGACTAGGCAACGATGAAGTGGACCTGGCGATCCGTTATGGTAGAAAAATTCATGCACGTAGAGCGGTTTTCTATGTCATCGGACGAAAGGAAGTCGCTAAGTACTCGGATCAAGAACCTGCTCTCAAAGACCTGGATGGCCTACAAGTGATCACGGATGCAGAGTGTACATCAGTGGTGACCGTTTATCGGAATCATGACCTACGCGCTATTCGGCCTTCTAAGCGCAAGCATCGACACTTGCATTGAAGACTCAGTAAGCGGTGACGAAACTTTGGGGATGGGTAAGCTATGAAACATTACGAAAAGATGTTTGAAAGTCTTAATCAGGAAAACCTGGATCGAGGTGCCGAAGTCCGAGTAGTGAGTAATCACAGTGGTTACGGTTACAGCGGTAGTGAAAACTTTGAGCATGATGATACTGGGGCAGTACACAATTACTCAGGCGTTGAAGATGATGTCTTTACCGCATATGCCGACAATCACGGTTGGGATGAAGGCTACGACTATTAATTGCAGAAAGTGCTGAATGGAGATGGCTCTAATGGGATTTGGCAAATACTACGAGGACACGGTTAGCAGGTATGTTAACGATACCAGAGATCGAGAGCAGACAAGCAGTAAACCTGAGCCTGTGAGTGTTGAGAAGGCGAAGTCAGAAGCTAAGGAAGGAAAGAAGAAAGTGTCTGGACTTAAAAAGTTTCAAATGAGCGCAGCCCGTCCTTTGCCCGTAATCGTTCTGGCCGATACAAGCGCCAGTATGATCGCGGACAACAAAATAAAGACGATGAATGCGGCGTTGCAAGACATGGTCAAAACGTTTGCTGATCAAAGCCGGTTGCGTGCGGAAATACAGGTGGGTCTGATTACCTTTGGAGGTGAAAAGGCAGAGGCACATCTGCCGCTAACCCCCGCGCATCAAATCGAACGGATGGAAGCGCTTGAGCCGCAAGGTCGAACCCCAATGGGGCATGCATTTCAGTTAGCGACTGAGCTGTTGGAGGATACAGAGCTAATCCCCTCTCGAGCATATCAGCCGGTATTGGTTCTAGTTTCAGATGGTCGCCCCACTGATGATTGGCATGAAGCCTTCAGTAAGTTACAAGCTTCGGTTCGAGCACAGAAGGCATCAAGGTTTGCTATGGCTATTGGCTCTGATGCTGACGAGGATATGCTGAAGAGATTCGCAAATGACCCTGAAGCGCCCTTGTTCAAGGCTGATAATGCTCGCGACATTCATCGTTTCTTCCGGGCAGTGACCATGAGTGTGACCGTAAAAAGTCAAAGCCCGAATCCAGATCAACCAACACAGTTCGCTATCCCTGAGTTGCCCGATGACGATCCGATGGATATCGAATTCTGATGCGTTTCGTTGTTGCAGGAAGCAGCATTAGAGGCCCCGCCCATGTTGATGAGGGCCTACCGAACCAGGATTCTATTTTGTTGAGAGGGCATCGAGGTGGCTGGATGGCAGCTGTCTGCGATGGGCTGGGCTCTTGCAAACGTAGCCATATAGGCTCCTCAGCGGCCTGTGAGGCCCTGCGTTCTGTGCTATCGACAGCAAGTGCAAACTCCGCGGCACTTGTCAGTGAGGAGCTACATCAGCAGTGGCTACGAAAAATCAGCCCCCATGCTGTAAAAGAAGTCGCGACCACATGCCTATGGGGGGCTGTAGATGAGGAGGGGCGTCTCCGCACCGGGCAAATCGGAGACGGGTTGGTTTTGTATAGGAGTGCTGGTCGTTTATTCCGTTTGACACCGGAACGGGTTGGTTATGGGAATCAAACTCTCGCCCTTTGGGATGACCATAAGCAACAGCATTGGACCCATGACGAGCAAGTTTTATCTCAGCCCGGAGATGGAATTTTACTCATGACTGACGGCGTATCGGAGGATCTTATTCCGGATATGCTGCCGAGCTTTTTTGATGCGGTTTATCAGAATATAGCTCGCCGTGGGCGCCGTTCTGGACGGAAGTGGCTTAATAATGAACTAAAAAACTGGTCGACGCCGATGCATGGTGACGATAAATCCATTGTGGCGATATTTAGGTTAGAGTAATGGATGCAGATAACGCTAAAAAGCGCGAAGTTAAGGATGTATTTGGTCACACCTATGCTTTAACGGAAAAAATGGGAGAGGGTGGTCAAGGAGTAGTATGGAAAACCGATAACCCTAAGGTGTTGATCAAAGGTTTTACAGATAAGAATCCGGATGTACGAAAGGCCTGGATTAACCAAATCTCATGGTTGATGCGGCAAGACCTGGCAGACCTTCACGTTGCAAGACCTGTTGCACTTTTGCAGGAACCTAGGGCTGGTTATGTGATGGAACTAATGGATGGCCTGATTCCGTTAACTCAACTTCTAGACGCGGTTGTTGAAGCAGGGTTCGAAGGTTATCTGGCTGGCGGTGGTCTGGCTAGACGTTTAAAACTGCTTAAGAAACTCTCATCGACATTATCTATCATGCATGGGCGGGGCATGTTGTTTGGTGACTTGTCGCCAGATAATATCTATATATCTTCGGAAATTGATAATACTGAGCTTTGGTTGATTGATTGTGACAATATAAGCTTCGAGTCCAAACCTTGTCGTGCCCTTTATACGCCAGATTATGGCGCTCCAGAACTAGTGAGAGGTGAGTCGGAATTCTCAACAGTAACCGATATATGGGGTTTTGCAGTAATCGCGTATAGATTACTTACTGGGAATCATCCATTTAAAGGTGATTTGGTTAATTTTGGAGAGCCTGAGCTTGAAGAAAAAGCTCTTCGTGGAGAGCTTCCTTGGATTGGGCATTCTGAGGATAGTATTAATAATAGTGAAAATGGAATCCCCCTAGAGGCGGTTGCAACAGGAAAGCTTATTAAGGTTTTTTCAGAATGTTTTGAAGTGGGCTTGCTGGATCCACTTGCACGTCCATCTATGGCCTACTGGTTGGAAGCCATAAATGAAGCCTGTGAGCGAGTTGTTCAGTGCCACAACACAAGTTGTATGAGTAGTTATTTGCTTAACAAAAGCCTGACCTGCCCTTTTTGTGATGAGCCTATTGAGGCTGGCTATGTCTTGTTAAGTGAATACCACTATATTCCGCCGAGTGAGTTTCCTGACTGGCATGATCATAAAGCTAATGATAGCTGGATTAAGACTGGACGGGCTGTAATCTTACAATGTGGGAATAATATTGATTTTAGCCCTGATATTCCATCTTTATGGAATAGTGAAGTCATTCCAAAAATCGCCAGTTTTAGTTTAGAAGACGATGGGCTCTGGATTGATCCATTGGACTCTAACATTAATCTTCAACGTGATAAGAAGAATGTACCGATTAAAAAGCGAATGCGTCTTAAGTCAGAGCTCCGAGGCGAGAGCGATGCCTGGTACTTCATGCATGTAGGGGATATTGACATTCCTCATACTGTTTGGCGATTTAAGTGGTAATTAGGCATGGAATTAAAAGATTTATCGTTATTTTCAAAAGACCTTATTGCCATAAATAGCCCAGAAGGTAATAAAGATTTAATTGAGGGCGCTGAGGTCGATTTTTTTGAAGACTCTGGTCAGTGGTTTATACGCCAGGGAGAATTTATTAAACCGGTAAAGCCTGTCCGAGATGAAGATTTTTTCTATGGTCTAGCTGAGCGTAAAGAAACCATTTGGTTGGTGAGTAAAAAGACGAGTAAACAGGCATTTTTACAGTACATAAGTGCTAGTGAAATACTGAATATCAGTATGCCTATCGGCATAGATACCCTGGTTCTCGAATTTCTTTATAATGAAATGGAGATCAAGGAAAGGGATATGGCCTTGGCATCTCAATGGTTGCTCGAAGAGTTTGTCGTTGATGGGAATAAACAGAGGCTAGTGGTTACACGATTCCAAGAGTTAGGAGATAAGGATTTTCAGATCTTAGGTCGTACGTGGCGTGCTGACATTCAGCCTGTTAAGGATGGTGGTTTTTTGATCCGCCGAATCGCCAGAAAGACACAAAAGCCACCCTCGATAAAAGTACTGGAAGGGAACTTTCAATTCTCTGATGTCAGTTCGGCGAGCAGGTTGCAGGACCCTTCCCAGCAGGCGATGTTGGAGTCCGCGCTTCAGAATACGACGGCTTACATGGATCTTTGGAAGCTATACAACGACCTCGAATGGAAAAGAGCCCAGGGGGCCGCAAGTAAACTCGGTGCTCTGCGCTATGTTGATTGTAAGGGCATTGAAATGGACGGTGGTAATGCCTGGCGCTTGATTCCAAAAAGTATGGAGGCTTTTAACAAGTTTAAAGAGCTTTGGAGACAGCTTGAAATACCTTTTTCGGCTCAAGTTGAGGTCAGTGATCAAGAGCCGGACTGGACCTCCGAACTAATAGGAGGAGGGGAGCAAGAGAAAGTAGTTCGTGGGGTTATAACATTTGATAAGCAGTCAATAATAGTTCGCCCAGATACCCGCAGGAGAAATAATAAACCTTCTCGAAAAGGCTACATTTATTACTCGCTAGCTGGTGAGCGCACTATAGGTAAAAGACGTGAAGAGGCTAAACGAACCATCGATAGTGGTAAATACACCCCTCAACGACATTTGCGCTACCTGCTTGAGGGCGTCTCGGTACCGGTAGATCGTCGGAAAAAGTTGAAAGATGTAACGACCTATTCGAAGGAGACCTTCAAAGGTGGTACTCCTACAGACCGCCAGCGTAGGGCTTTGTCTGTAGCTCTTAATACACCCGATATTGCACTGATCATTGGGCCTCCCGGGACTGGGAAAACCCAAGTAATTGCCGCTTTGCAACGTCGTCTCGCTGAAGAAAGTAAAGGACGCAAACTGCGGGGGCAGGTGTTGATCAGCAGCTACCAGCACGATGCCGTCGATAATGCGTTGGGTCGAAGCGATGTCTTCGGCCTTCCTCCTGTAAGAGTTGGGGGGCGCCAGGGATCAAGCGCAGTCAGCATTCAGTTTGAACATTGGAGCACAAATCTTGCGGGTCATTTAGATCAGCAGGTTGAAGAGCTTGAACGGCGAGAACCGTTACTTAGCATTGTGAAAGCACTTTATCGCCAGTTCCAGTTGCTACGTATGGCTAGACTGGATCTTTCAGGTCGGGTGGCTGCATTGCAAAAAGCAGATCAACTTCTGGAAGAGATACAGACAGCAGGTACGCATATTCCTGCACTGTTACAAGCTCGCTGGCAAGAATATCTCGAGTCACAAGGAGAGATTACTCACAAGACTAAGAGTGAGCCCGATCGTAAAAAATTGTTGGCTAGCATTAGAGCGCTACGTGTAGAGGAGGCCACTTTTGCAGATGATGGAGGTGATCGAGCTTATAGCTTGTCACGTTCATTGCGGAGAGAAGGCATCGAAATTGATGAAGAGTTTCAAATGGTGCTCGATAAAGCGGCAGATGGAAAGCCTGTCGACAAATCAGATCTGAAGAAGCTGGACATACTTCGAGACTTGTTGATAGATCGGATCATGCCCGATTATCGACCACCTGAAGTTCGAAGCAGCATAGATGGCGATGGATTGGCACTAATCTCAGATCTGGAGCAAGCCCTGGAGCGAACAATTACTTCCAGCCGAAAAGGTATTGCTGGTGTATTGGAACAACTGAGTAATGCTCTGCACTTTGATCCACAGCAAGCACAAAATACCACTGAAGAATACGCGATGGTTATCGGCGCCACATGTCAGCAGTCGGCCGGTAACCAGATGAGTAATCTGAAGGATGTTGCCGGCCTAGATGATACATCGATCACTTTCGATACTGTCGTCGTTGATGAGGCTGCACGTGCTAATCCGCTGGACCTGTTTATACCGATGTCGATGTCTGAACGCCGCATTGTATTGGTGGGCGACGATCGTCAACTACCACACCTTCTTGTACAGGAAATCGAGCAGGAAGTTGCTTCGCAAAATAGCTTGAATGAAATAGAGCGGAAGGCGTTCGAATCGAGTTTGTTCGAGCGTTTAAGGAACAAACTGCAGCGCCTGGAAAAAGAAGATGGCATACCCAGAGTCGTAATGCTGAACAAGCAATTCCGCATGCACCCTGTTTTGGGTGACTTTGTAAGTCAAAACTTCTACGAATCTGTTGGATTAGAGCCCGTAGAGTCTGGTCGAAAAGCTGAAGAGTTTAGCCACCAGTTGCCTGGATATGAGGGAAAAGTCTGCGCCTGGGTAGATGTTCCACGCGAGCTTGGTGCTGAGCGACGTTCAGATACAAGTCTTGGCAGGGAGGTCGAAGCGGAACGCATAGCCCGGGAAGCTGCTCAACTTTTGAAAACAACGGACGGTAATATCTCGGTCGGAGTGATCACTTTTTACAGTGCCCAAACAAAGCTGATCATGGAAGAACTTGAGGGCTTGGGGATCATGCAGAAAACGGCTGAAGGATTTCAGCCTGTGGAAAAGTATAAGTCGACCAACAATGGTGAAGAGCGGATAAGGGTAGGGTCCGTAGATGCGTTCCAAGGTAAAGAGTTTGATGTCGTCCTGCTCTCATGTGTGCGCACAAGTGGAAAGAGAGCGGTAGCTCATGCTGAGGATGGAGAGCAGCGTGAAGCGCAACTTAATCGTAAATACGGTTTCCTGCGTCTCGTAAACCGGATGAACGTCGCCATGAGCCGCCAGCGAAAGCTGCTTGTTATCGTAGGTGATAGTGCGTTAGCGGAAGGAGAAGAAGCTAGGGAGGCCGTACCGGCTCTGGTTGCTTTTGCTGACATGTGTAGGGGGACGTATGGCTGTATTCGCTAACCGGTATTTGAAGTATCGAGACGAGCCATTTGGGAGGCGTGAGGCTTTTTTGTGGCCCGTTTATGTCTACCGGATCACTTACCCTGCAGTCAGTGCTCAGAAGTTAAACCTTTTTCAGCGTGCTGTGTTAGGGCTAACACGCGCAGGCTGTCAGAATCCTCAGGAGATGTCTCAGCTGTTAGGGCTACATCACGAGATGGTTCTATTGATCTTGGCGCAGTGCAACAGCCGTGGCTGGATAGATGGCCTCGGACAGCCCACAGACAGTGGAATTGCTTTGCTTGAGGAAGATGAAGATCGGAATTTGGATCTTCGAACTGGTCTGCTTTTTCGAGACGCTATCAGCAATACATTTTGGCCACGTATTGTGAGCGAGCTGGAAGAGATAGAACCCTTGCCCGAGTCAGGCGAGCGCCCAATATTTCGTTTCAATCGATCCAGCGGATACAGTGTAAAGCCCTTTCAGTTACGGCCTAACCTAAATGCTCAGTACCAGATCGATAACCGGGAGATACTAGAAGCATATCGAAATTACCGGCTTGATTACTTTAATGCTCGTCAGTTGTATGGAAGTGACAGTCTTCCGGAGCAAGTCCAGGCTCATGGGATTCAGCTTATGGAAGAAAGCCCTGAACCTATGTATGTGCTGACTTGGCTAGCAGAAGACTCTTTGGGCGAAAAGCCTTGGCAGCTCAGTGATCCTTTTGATCTAAGGCAGAATGTTCCCTGGCTAGAAGAGACCTTTAGCAATCTTCTGCCGGGTAACGCTCTTCTAACAAAAAGATTAGCACGAGTTGTTGGTGAGCCTGAGCCGGAAGCCCAGACCGTGGAAGCTTGGATGCGTAGCATGGAACACTCCATTGATTCTGAGTTGTTGGTAGAGCAAGCGTGGGCTAGTCGCGAAACCCTCGTTGCCAGGCACTACACCGCCCTGAAGCGTAGGTTGATGCTGATTGAACAGGGGTTAGGAAAGTATGAGCTTGATAGTACTCTCACAGATGCCCAAAAGTTGTGTGAAGCAGTTTGCCAATGGTTAATTAAAAATTACAAACCTGAAATGGGTATATTGCCCCGAGTTAAGTCCCATAACAGGGATCTAAATGCGGCAATTCTGGAAAGCTTAGGGCTTAATGCCATTACGAAGAAATCGTCGGATATTTTGGCGGGGCAAAGCCTGTATTCTGTTTGTAGGGTCTTAGAGGGAAGAAGTGAATCACTAAAGGCTATGTTGTTTGCAGCATTATTGAGCACTCATAATAGGATGGATCATCCTATTAGGAGAATATCGCCAGATGATTTAGATCTGGATCAAATACTAGAGCTTGCAGATTTACGTAATAAAGCGACCCACGCAAGCGGTCAAGAGTTCGAGCAAAACGTTGTTATACGGTTAGGCGAATTCGCTATGGGTTGGACGCTATTATTCAAGGATTGGATGTGACATGAGTAACAAGAAATATCAAAATAAACGCCAGGGCTCGAATTCATCTAATACTACCGCTAGCTTAGGTGCCAAGGTTACAGCTTTAGCTGCCGCTGTGCGTGATGGAAGTGGTCTTTTAAACAAGCCAGAGTTGAAAGAAGAACTTAATGTTGATGGGACTTTTCTGGATGATTTACGATCCAGCTTACCTTCTGAGCAAGCGGATCGATTTGCCCCTTGGTTAGATCAGTTCGCGAGGTTTTGTAAAGAACTGAATAAGAAATCAGCTTTATTGGACGAAGGTCGCAAAACGGTTCAGGAAACGATCGAAAGTGCTGAAGAGGAGATGAAAAAGAATCGGCAGGACCTGGAGGATGAAATAGCGAAGGAGCGAGATAGGCTGCGTCAGGAGGAGAAAAATCTTCAAGAGCAACACGATAGTCTTCTCACTGATCGAGAAAAGCTGAATGCAGAGTCCGAAGCACTGAAACCTCGCGCTGAAGAGATCTCCCGAAGGGAAGGCGAGCTGGTCGATCGAGAGCTGGCTTTGGAGTTTAAAGAACTTGAAGCACGTAACGGCTTTGCCAGCCTTAAGAATGAGGCGCTAGACGGCTTAAAACAAGAGATCAAAAGTCTGGAGGCTGATCGCGATCGGCTGAAACTGGAGGTTGAGCTCCAGCATGAGGTTATGAGTGGTGCGCAACGAGAAAAAGACGCTGCTCTGGTTCAACGTGAGCACGAACTTAAAGTAAGCCAACAGCGCCTAGATACGAAACACCGTCGCCTTCGTCAGTTACAGGATGAGCTTGATGACGAAAGGAAGGATATTCAGAAGACTCTCGACGAACTTATGGTCCAGGAGCGGGAATGCTTTGAGCTTGAACGAGATCGTCAGAATCAGGCGGTAAATCGCGCTTATGAGAAGGTTGATGCACTGAGTCGCCAGCTTTCGGATGTTAAGGAGCTGCAGGCCGTTCTTGGTGAACGTGAGCCCCAGGTGCTACTGGATGAACTTGAAGAGCTTCGTCGCACGAATTCTGCGTTAAGGTCCAGTGCTGTAGGCTCCGATTTGGAGCGGCTAGAGGGGGACAATACTTTCCTACGTGATCACGTGGCTCAGCTGGAGAGCCAGTTACGTGATTTGATCCCTGAGCTGGAAGAGTCGAAAAGTGAGCTTAGCCGCAGACGAATGGGAGCCTCTGACCTCAAGCGTCTATCTGACGAAAAACGTACTCTTGAGGTCAATAATCAGCTACTGGGGGCTCGCCTTAATGAACTCTCGTCGCAGGTCAATCATTTAACTGAAGCCAACCAAGCCAAATCTGCGTTCCCAGAACTTTCAGGCATGGATAGCGACGATACATACAGAATTGTTCCTGTCATTGAGGACGTGCCAGAGAGTCTAGAGAGTTTTGCGGAGGAGCTTCAGCATCGGATAGCTCAAGTAGAAGAGGAGACTAAGCTTTATTATCCGATCGAGGATATTAGGGCGCTTCTGGGTGGTCTTGCGATGAGTCAGTTGCATGTGTTCCAGGGGATTAGCGGAACTGGTAAAACCAGTCTTGCTAAAGCCTTTGCAAAGGCGATGGGCGGCTTTTGTGAAGATGTCGCTGTGCAAGCTGGTTGGCGCGACCGTGACGACTTGTTGGGACATTACAATGCATTTGAAAAGCGCTTTTATGAGAAGGACTGTTTGCAGGGACTCTATAAGGCGCAGACAGATGCGTGGAAGGATCGCTGCAATGTGATCCTACTAGACGAAATGAATCTATCTCGTCCTGAACAGTATTTTGCGGAGTTCCTCTCTGCGTTGGAGAAAAATAATCCAAGAGAGCGCCTGATTACCTTAAGTGAAAACGGCATGGATGATGCTCCACGGTTATTCATTAATAAGCGCAGGATTTTGGTGCCGCGGAATGTCTGGTTTATTGGTACCGCAAACCACGATGAAACTACCAACGAATTGGCAGATAAAACATATGACAGAGCGCACGTGATGACGCTGCCTCGCCAGGAGGAAACATTTGAAATCAGGGCAATGGAGCGTGTTCGTTATTCATTTTCCTCGCTCCAAAAACGTTTCGAGAAGGCTATAAACTCTCATCGGAAGGAAGTGGAAGAATTATTGGAAAACCTTAAGACGAGTAGATTGACTACTGTCCTTGGAGAAGGTTTTGGTCTTGGTTGGGGCAATCGCTTTGAACGTCAGGCAAAGCGTTTTGTCCCGGTCATGATGGCAGCTGGCGCCACCAAGCAGGATGCTCTTGATCATTTGTTGGCTACGAGGGTTATGCGTAGTGGCAAAGTGACGGGCCGTTACGATATCGATTTAGATCAGCTTGGGCAGGTAGAGGATGCTGTTGTCGAGCTGTGGCGAGACTTGGGTGGCAATAGCAGTGCGGTGAAGTCAATGCTGCAGATCGAAGAGGACCGCCGCCGTAAGGAACGCAGTGTATGAAGTTGTATGACCGCATTACTGACAGCGACGTTAAATGCTTGCCGGGAAGTGTTCAGCCAGGTCGCTTTTTGCTTAAGCAGTCCGCAACGTTAAACCGCCACACAATTTTGGAGGCAGGAGAGCTTCTCTCCACAGACGGCTCAGATCGTTGCCATCTAGCCGACGTTAACGTTTCGTTCGTTAAACCGGATCGAGCACTGGAAGATGATTTTGCCCTGGTTGCTGATGCAGTCACAACAATCGCCAGGTTAATGTCGGCGGGTGAAAGCTTCCCAACACCACTGCTACCGACAGCAATGATTAGTGAACAGAGCGATTTATCTGAGCTGGAACAGTTATTGGAAGAGGTGATAAGCGCTGGGCATTTGCATTCTATTTCGAAAAGGCCTCGGATCGATCTCCGGTATGAGGAGTCTGTGACAGAGGTCTCCAGGGCTCGACGTTTAACGAACAAAACATACACGCATTTGGCGTCACACTCAGAGTGCTGGCAACGGCAGACGTTGTCAGGGGTGCAGCCAAAGCGTGTTAAGGCGAAATTCAGTGAGGATGATTATGCGATCTATGAGAACTTAGTTTATGCCCGGTTGCTCGATCAGCTTGACAGACACCTCACTTATAGATTGCGCCAGCTTGATGTTTTGTTAGATGGCCTTTCCAAGGCGATGAAGTTTTCTGAAAGCATGGATCTGCACTACCTCCTAAGCCAAGACATTTATCGCTTATGGGGAGACACGTACAGTCCAAGACAAACCAAAAAACAACTGGAAGCAACTGAGAAAACACTGGATAAGGTTAAAACCTTATTAAAAACCGTAAGAGCTTTAAAGCAGTCTGGTTTATATCTTCAGGTGCCAAGAGAAGTAAGGATCAGCCCAACTCTGCACCGCACAAACATCCTGACACATGATCAGCACTACCGTCATTTGGCTCATGTTTGGGATGCGCTGCACCTTGTAATTCAGAAAAGTATTCGGAGCCCGGCTGAGCAGCTAGCGTTTAATCAGCAGTTGGAGCGCGACTACAGCGTTTACATAGGACTTGTTTTGCGATTAGCGCTTAGTCGCTATGGATTTGAAAAAGGAGATAGCGTTGGATGGGGTGGCCACCGACTGCATCTTGCCCAGATTGGCCTCAATTGGTTACTAAAGGTGGATGAGACTGTTGTCCTGGAGCTGGTACCTTGGGCATGCTCTTTTACCTTGCCCGATGAGGTTGAACGTATTAATGCCCCAAGGGTCATTTGTTGGCCAGGAACAGAGCTAGGGGACAATCTTGATCAGCCATTGACCGAGTCCGCGTTGCGTCTGTCTCCGCTTGATCTCTATGTTGTTGAACGGATGGGTTACCTGGTTGATAGCACTTTATCTAAGATACTGCTGGCCGATTACGGCAAGCCTTTAAGTCCTTTACCCACCCCAGTGGCGTCCGGCTGTAGGGATATAAGTGGCCTGGATATTAGGGGCCACCAGATGCAGGTTATAACCCCTCTGTCTGATGTGGATTGTGAGACGGCGTCAGTTCTATTCGAACAGCATGCGAAGCCAGAGCTGGTGGCTGAATTTAAACGCCAACTTCAGCTTGTGCGGACACTTGCTGTTTGCCCTGTATGTGGGGCTTCGGCAGAATTGGCTCCCCAGGGTAAAGGCGAGTTCACTAGCCATTGCCAATCATGCGATACGAAGCGGTATTGGCACAGAGTTGGATCTGGGCATTGGAAATATCAGCAAACTCTGAGGGATGAGGTGGCGTTCCGCGTCAATGGTCGGCGTAGTTTCGAGCTTTGTTGCTAGGGCGCTTACAGCCCTAGCATACTGAAGAACATTACGTTGCAAAGGTTACGGAAATAGGGGGGGGGATTTTGAAATGCTTAGTCGTTATCTTCAAGCCCCAACTTTTCCATCCAGTTAGTAAGCGTTTGGTGATTAGGAATACCAAGTAGTTTGGCTGCTTTAGAGCGCTGGCCAGCCGTGATTTTTAGAGCTGCTTGAATGCACTGTCTTTTTGTGTCATCGAGTAATTTATGAATATTAATACCGCGGCTGACATCAATAGCCATATGCCCATCGACGGCCTGTTTGGAAGAGCGTTGAAGGAGAGCTGTTTGAATCGTTGAAGCGTCGATGTCGTCCCCATCAGACCAGATTGATGCGCGTAACAACGTGGTCCACAGCTCACGTACATTTCCTGGCCATGGTTGCAGCTTGATTACCTGTCTGGCATCGCTGGAAACGGTCTTATGCTGATACGCAGGCTGAGATGAGGCATCTTCGTTAATTTGTTCCATCAAGTCGTCAATTAGAGTATCGATATCCTCTTGTCGGTCTTTCAGGCTAGGGAGCTGAATGACGCCAACGGCCAGCCTGTAGAACAGGTCTTCTCGAAAGGTTCCCTCGTCAATCATAGACAGCAAATCCCGATGGGTAGCGGCGATAACCCGAACGTTTACCTTACGCGGTTTGCTTTCTCCAACTCGATTTATTTCTCCTTGTTGCAATGCTCGTAGGAGCTTTACCTGGGCGTCTAAGGGCAGCTCTCCAAGCTCATCGAGAAACAACGTTCCTGAATCGGCTTCTTCAAAGAAGCCTTTCCTGGTCTCTTCAGCGCCGGTAAAAGCCCCCTTTTTATGTCCGAACAATTGAGAGTCGAGGAGAGATTGGGGGATTGCGCCACAGTTAACCGCTATAAATGGCTTTTCTGAGCGCATTGACGCTTTATGGATCGCGTTGGCAATCACTTCCTTACCTGTACCAGAGGCTCCATGAATAACTACAGGAACGTCGCGAGGAGCAAGTCGTTTTGCGACTTTGACTGCTTGGGCCATTGTCGGCGAATTCGTCGCGATGTGCTCAAAGTGTGTATCTAGGCCTGGCATTCCCGACGCGAGTGTCTGCAGCTTGCCGTCCTGCTGTTTTAGGTATTCCAACGATAGATCGAAGGGGAGTGTGAGTTTCTCGAGGCCATTTTCTCTTGAGGTTTGAACCAGCTCACAATTGAATACGCCTTTACCCAGTAGCATCCAGGTCGCAATCATCGCTGGAGTGCCAGATGTGAGGTTTAAGATGAGTTTTCCACCTCGTTGGCTGTAGTCGGTGAGTTCTTCATGAGCTACATCGTAGATGCCTTCGTAATCGATCGGACTCCTGATCCCTGCCTGTCTGGATGTAATGCGGATTGCTCGATTTTGAGATTTTAATTGCTCGCTTAGCCACTGCTCGTAACGGGGGATCTCCTCGAACCAATTGTTTGCTAGCAGTCTCAGCTCGTCGAAGGGCCATTCAGACTCGAGCAAAATTGAGCCAATAGGGCCAAGCCCTCCTTTTTCTTCGGCAGCCAAATCTTGGTTACCCAGCCAGCTGATAAGTATCCGTTTCATGAAGAAGCGCTGTTTTATTGGTAAGAATGCAATATTTAAAGTCTCGTGGACTAGATTTTACCAGCTTATGAAAGGTTGCGGAGTGTGGAAGGCTTGGAACTGCCGGTATTAAGAAAGCCAGTAAAGGAGGAAGGGGTCCTGGGCCTATAGCTTGCTTGTGGTTAGGTGTAACGACACGCTGTTGTTCATATCTTCCTTTTCGATGCGTCTACGATAGAAAGAGATTTTTCAAGAGTGGCCTCAAAGATTTGAAGGTGCTTGGGAGCTGTATTCTGCGATTTGGTTGAACCTTTAGTAAGAGCAAGCAAAGGCAAAACCTTGGTGCGCATCTTGGTGCACTTTGGGTTTTTTGCCATTTTTACAGGTAGGGTTGAATCAAAAATACGGGTAAGACTTTGAAAATAATGGCGCCCCAGGTAGGACTCTAACCTACGACCTGCCCCTTAGGAGGGGGCTGCTCTATACAACTGAGCTACTGAGGCACGGACGGGATTCTAACGCCAAGCGGGTGTTTTTTCTAGGCTTTACCCAGACTGCGCTGGCCT
>Ga0193959_1000051_pt1 | contig 49663 bp, 36 predicted proteins | sample FB_2_MG_FD_140333 | JGI IMG/M metagenome (GOLD analysis project Ga0193959, IMG submission 140333) | Microbial mat bacterial communities from the Broadkill River, Lewes, Delaware, United States - FB_2_MG | ecosystem: Environmental > Aquatic > Freshwater > River > Microbial mats | place: USA... | reverse complement strand
GATGGAATAACAGAGATTTGGCAACCGATTCTATTTTATGTAACTATCGCTACTATGTTTATCGGTAATATTATGTCTATCAAACAAGATAGCGTAAAGAAGATGTTAATCTCATCTTCAATTGTGCATACAGGTTATCTACTAGTTTGCCTAAGCTCTATCCAAAGCTTCGATTTAGTTAGTGTATCGCCTATTATCTTTTATCTATTTGCCTACTCTCTAGCTGTTGGGGGTACTTTTCTTATTATCTCTAGCTTGGCTAAACATGAAGAGAAGTTTCTTCACTTTGATGATTTTAAAGGGTTATCAAGAGCAAGACCTCTTATGGCACTAGCCTTGACTATCTTTATGCTAAACTTCATCGGGTTTCCATTTACAATGGGATTTTTGGGTAAATTTCACCTATTTAGCTCTGCTACATCAAACGGCATAGCAATCTTAGCTCTATTTGGAGTTATTAATACAATTTTATCAGTTTACTACTACTTAAGATTGATTATTAAAATGTACTTCTTTGAGCCTGAGAGAAGTTTTGGGTTTGATGTTTCAAAAGCCTTCATATTCGCTATCGCCTCTATCATCACTACTCTTATAGCTGGTGGTTTTGGCCTTATCTCAATCGATGATTTAGTCCTACTTCTCACATAAGAAGCCCTCTGGGCTTCTCTTTTCTATTTTAAAAATCAAATATTTAAATAGCTTTCACTTAAAAAGTTTTGTTAAAAAGAGTTAACTTTTATGTTATTATGAAGTAATATAGAGTGTATAATATTACAAAAAATGTTAAAGAGGTTACAATGCAAAAAAAGCCTGTCGATGCCAGATATAAGATGGTAGAGAGAACTATGAAAAAGTTGGGGTATGAAAGAGATGCCCTAATTGAAACACTGCATAGTGCTCAAGAAACTTTTGGTTATTTAGAAAATGATACTTTAAAATTTATTGCAAGAAAATTAAAATTGCCATTTAGTAAAGTTTATGGTGTTGCTACATTTTACCACTTCTTTAGATTAAAACCTAAAGGTGAGCATACTACTGTTATCTGTACAGGAACTGCTTGTTATATTAAAGGGGCTGATAAAATTATTGAAGATATTAGTAAAAAGTTTAGTGTTGAGCTTGGTAAAACTTCAACCGATGGAAAGCTATCACTAATGGGTGCTAGATGTGTAGGGTCATGCTCACTTGCTCCTGTCGTTATATTTGATGGAAAAGTCTTAGGACACCTAAATGGTGATTCTTCTATAAAAGAGGTAGAAAGGATATTAGATGGTAATAACAACTCTTGAAGAGCTAGAGGAGTTAGCTAAAGAGCAGAGAGAGAAGCAGAGTCAAAAAGAGATAAAAGTCTGTTTAGGAACAACTTGTTTAGCTCTTAAAGCAGATGAGCTTAAAGATGAACTCTCAAGTGAGCTTAAAAATGCAAATTTGGAGTCATCTTGTTCAATCAAAGGTGTGGGGTGTAATGGTCTCTGTGCTGCTGGAGCTTTAGTAACAGTAACTGATACTAAAACAGATAACGAAATTATCTATCAAAAGGTAAAAAAAAGCAATGCCAAAGAGATAAGCGAATCTATCAAAAACGATACAGTTTGTAAAAATCTGCAGTGTGATACAACAGCACCATTTTTTACAAAACAGAAAAAAATAGTTTTAGATAATGCTGGAATAATTGACCCAGAGAGTATTAATGACTATATTGCTAGAGATGGTTATCAAGCTCTTTTTGAAGTTCTCTCACACTCTCATAGTGAAGATGTGATTGAAGAGATTAAAAAATCAGGACTTAGAGGAAGAGGTGGAGGAGGTTATCCAGCTGGTCTTAAGTGGGAGACTGTTTCAAAAGTGGAAGCTACTCAAAAATATATTATCTGTAATGGTGATGAGGGTGACCCGGGGGCTTTTATGGATAGAGCTATTATGGAAGCAGACCCGCATAAAGTGCTTGAGGGTATGATTATAGCTGGTTATGCCGTTGGGGCTGATGTTGGTTATATCTATGTAAGGGCTGAGTATCCACTAGCTGTATCGATGCTAAAAAAAGCGATAAAGAGTGCTAAGAGGCTGGGAATTTTAGGTCAGAGCATTGCTGGAACAAATTTTAATTTTAATATTGAAGTAAGGCTTGGTGGTGGTGCGTTTGTTTGTGGTGAAGCAACGGCACTTATTACATCAATCGAAGGAAATAGAGGACACCCTAGACAGAAGCCTCCACACCTATCTGATAATGGATTAAAGGGTGAGCCAACAGTTTTAAACAATGTTGAAACTTACGCAAATATAGCTCCAATTATTAGAAATGGTGGTGATTGGTACGCTTCTATAGGAACAGAGAGAAGTAAGGGAACAAAAGTATTTGCATTAACTGGACAGATTGTTAATACTGGTTTAGTAGAGGTTCCAATGGGAACAACTATAAGAGAGATGATTTATGATATTGGTGGTGGAATTCCTGATAATAAAAATTTAAAAGCTATTCAAACAGGTGGTCCTAGTGGTGGTTGTATTCCTCCTGAGTATTTAGATATTCCGTTAGAGTATGAGAGTCTTAAAGAGATAGGCTCAATTATGGGTAGTGGTGGAATGATTGTAATGGACGAGAGTTCATCTATGGTTGAAGTTGCAAGATTCTTTGTGGATTTTTGTAAGAGTGAATCTTGTGGTAAGTGTGTGCCTTGTCGTGTAGGAACTGTTCAGATGGAGAAAATTTTAACAAAATTTGTAAAAAAAGAGGCAACTAAACATGATTTAGAGATGCTTAAAGAACTCTGCTCTGTTGTGAAAGATACAAGCCTCTGTGGTCTTGGACAGACTGCTCCAAATCCTGTTAAGAGTACACTTAAGTATTTTGAAAATGAGTATTTAGAAGGTATGCAAAAATGATAAAAAGAGCAAGAGTAAAAACACTTAAAATTAATAGAATTGATGTAAGTGGAAAATCTGGTCAAACTATCTTGCAAGTAGCAAGAGATGCTGGAATCTATATCCCAACTCTTTGTGAGCTTGATGGATTAACAGATGTTGGTGCTTGTCGAATGTGTTTAGTTGAAGTTGTAGGACAGAGAAAACTAATTTCAGCTTGTACTTTCAAAATTAAAGAGGGTATGGAGGTATTTACAGATTCTGAAAAACTGCAAAAATATAGAAAACAGATTCTATCTATGATGTTTGCAGAGAGAAATCACACTTGCTCTGTCTGTGTATCTAATGGACATTGTGAACTTCAAGCAATGGCTAAAAAAGTTGGAATGAATTATGTGGAGTTTCCATATGTATTTCCACATTTTGATTTAGATGCAACTCATAGAAGATTTATCTCTGACCCAAATAGATGTATTTTGTGTACTAGATGTGTAAGGGTTTGTGATGAGATAGAGGGTGCTCACACTTGGGATAGAATGGGTAGAGGAATCGAAACAACAGTTATTACAGATTTTGCTGAAAAATGGGGTGATAGTGAGACTTGTACAAGTTGTGGCAAGTGTGTACAAGTTTGTCCAACTGGGGCTTTATCTGAAAAGGGTGTTTCAGTAGCTGAGATGGCAAAACAGAAAGAGTTTTTACCATATTTAAAAAGCAATAGGGATAAAAAATGAAAAGATTAGCTACTATCTGGCTTGACGGGTGTTCAGGCTGTCATATGAGTCTACTTGATACTGATGAGAAAATTGTAGATATTGCAAAACAAGTTGATGTGGTGTTTTCTCCATATGTTGATACTAAAGAGTTTCCAGAAAATGTTGATATTGCATTAGTTGAAGGCTCTGTTAGTAGTGAAGAGGATTTAGAAAAAATCAAAAAAATTAGAAAAAATACAAAAATGCTTATCTCTTTTGGAGATTGTGCAATTACAGGAAATATCTCTGCTATGAGAAATCTCTATGGAGCTGAAGCTACTGTTAGAAGATGCTATGTAGAGTATGATAACGCTACTCCTCCAACAGAGGAGATTCCAGCACTTTTAGAGAGAGTTTTACCAATTCATGAAGTAGTTGATGTGGACTTTCATATTCAAGGGTGTCCTCCTCCAGCTGATGCGATAGCTTATGCTCTAACTGAACTTATCGCTGATAGAATCCCTAATTTAGATGAGATTACGAGATTTGGAAAGTAGAGCTTTTGAACTCTTAAATCTTATTTATATTTTTACTTAAAAGAGTTTTGTAACTCTTTTCTTTTTTTCTTTCTAAAAACTACTGTTTTTATTACTTTTAACTTAAAAAAACTATTTTAGTAATCTTCTATATTTCTATTTACATATATTATTACTTACTTTGTAATATAAAGATTGTTTTATAATTAAAATGAAATAATAAAAGATTACTATTTTATAAATTATTTCAAAAAGAACTTAACTCAAAAATAGATTAAAAATTAACAAAATAAGGATTGATAGATGGCTTTAAAAATTGCAATTAATGGAACTGGTAGAATAGGAATGATAGCAGCTAGAATCGTAGCTAGTAGAGATGATGTAGAGTTAGTAGCATTAAATACAACACTTGAGCTTAAGACACTTGAGCTTTTAATGAAAAATGATTCAGTTCACGGTAGATTTGATGTTGAGTTAATAGATGATGAGACTTTAAGAATTGGAGATAATAGAGCTAAAATTTTTAGTGATAGAGACCCAAATAATATAGATTTTGGCTCAACTGGTGCAGAGGTAGTTCTTGAGTGTACAGGTGCATTTTTGACAACAGAGAAAGCAAAAGCATTTTTAAAAGGTGGAATCAAAAAAGTTGTAATGAGTGCTCCAGCAAAAGATGATACTCCTATGTATGTTTGTGGAGTAAACCATTTAGAGTATAAAAATGAGGATATTATCTCTAATGCTAGTTGTACAACAAACTGCTTAGGCCCTATTGTAAAAGTTTTAAATGATAATTTTGATTTAATTGATGGTTTAATGACAACAATTCACTCATATACAAATGACCAAAATATTTTAGATGCAAAACATAGAGATATAAGAAGAGCTAGAGCTGGAGCTTTATCGATGATTCCTACAACAACTGGAGCAGCAAAAGCTATTGGTAAAGTTATGCCAGAGTTAGCTGGTAAATTAAATGGTTATGCGATGAGAGTTCCAACTCCTGATGTTTCTGTTGTAGATTTGACTGTAAATCTTGAAAAAAATGTGACAAAAGAGCAGATTAATGAAGCTTTTAAAGAGGCAAGTGAGAGTAGTTTTAAGGGTTTAATTGAGTATGACCAAGAGAAGAGAGTCTCAATCGATTTTGTAGGTTCAACTTATAGCTCTATTTTTGTTCCTGATATGACAAGTGTAGTAAACGATAAAACTGTAAAAGTTTTAGCTTGGTATGATAATGAGTGGGGATACACTTCAAGATTAATTGATATGGCAGTTTTTGTAGGAACAAAGTAATGTTAAGCTTTAAATCTTTTTATGATGCAAAAGAGAGTAATTATAATGAGATTTTAGCAAAATTAGAGAGAGAGAGGGAGAGTATAGGTTACTACTCTTTGCCTTTTGATAAAAAAACTGTTAATGAATTAGATAAGTATCAAGAGAGAGATTTAACAAAAATTGAAAATATTGTTGTAATTGGTATTGGAGGTTCATCTCTCGGTGCTAAAGCAGTAGATGGAGCTATAAAACATACAAAAGAGACAAAAAAATTGATTTTTTTGGAAAATTCTGACCCATTAAATTTAGTTGATTCTCTCAAAGATGTGACAAAAGAGAACTCTCTTTTTATAGTAATCTCAAAATCAGGCTCAACAATGGAGACAATCTCTATCTTTAAATTTATATTAAATAGATATGAGTTAGATTTAGATAAAAATAGAGATTCTCTAATTGTAATTACAGATTTAGATTCGCCTCTATCAAAATTTGCAAAAAAACACTCAATAGCTGAGTTTAATATCTATCCAAATGTTGGGGGTAGATTCTCTGTTTTAAGTGCAGTTGGATTAGTTCCTTTAGCACTTGCAGGATATGATGTAAAAGCTCTTTTAGATGGAGCAAAAGAGTTTTTAAATAGTTTTTTTGAGCGAAAAGAGTTATCGCTGTTAGATAGAGCTTTCTCATTTGTTGAGAATCAAGAGAGAGCACCAATAAATATACTATTTAGTTATAGCACTTTGTTAAAAGAGTTTAGCTCTTGGTATGTTCAGCTCTGGGGCGAATCGCTTGGTAAAATTGATAAAAATAATAAAAGTGTAGGTTTAACTCCAATTTGCCTAATAGGCTCAACTGACCAGCACTCATTTTTACAACTAATAATTGAGGGTCCAAAAGATAAAAAATTAACTTTTATTAAAGTAAAAGATTTTGGTTGTGATATAGAGATTCCAAATATTACAATAGAGAATATTGAAAAGACAGATTATATAAATGGTGTAAAGTTTGAGACTTTAATAAATGCCCAATGTGATGCTACGCTTGAGAGTATTGTTGAGAGTGGTGTAGATGTAGATTTAATAGAGATAGATTCTCTAAATGAGAAGACTCTAGGTGAGATGATTATCTATTTTGAGCTTTTAACCTCTAGTGTTGGAATCTTATTAGATGTAAATACATATAATCAACCAGGTGTTGAACTTGGCAAAAGAAAACTTGTAGAAAAATTTAAAAAGGCTTAAAAATGGGCATTGCAATTATGTCAAGTGGTGGCGATAGTGCTGGAATGAATCCAGCTATCAAAAAATTTGTAGATTACACTTTTGATTTAGGAAGAGAGCCATACTTAATCTATGATGGATTAGAGGGGTTAATTGATGACTCAATAGAAAAAGCTACTCACGAGAGAGTTGCTGGAATTGTTCACGATGGTGGGACAATGCTTCGCTCATCTCGCTCTAAAAGATTTTTTGAATATAAATATAGAAAACAAGCCTATGAGAATTTAAAAAAACACAATATTGATAAATTGGTAGTTTTAGGTGGCGATGGCTCATTTAGAGCTTTTAATCAATTTCATAAAGATTTTGATATTAGCTTTGTTGGAGTCCCCTCTACTATTGATAACGATATTTTTGGAACAGATTACTGTTTAGGCGTCGATACAGCACTAAATGTAATTAGAAGTGCATTAGATGATATTAGAGATACAGCTTACTCATTTAAAAGAGCTTTTGTTGTTGAAGTTATGGGTAGAGATTGTGGATATTTGGCTCTAGTTTCAGCCCTAACAAGTGGGGCAGAGATTTGTGCAATTCCTGAGAAGAATTGTGACCTTGATAGCCTTACTTTTAGAATGAAAGAGGAGATTGCAAACGGTAGAAAATATCTCTTAGCAGTTGTGGCAGAGGGGACTAAAAAGACAGATGAGATGGTCTCTTGGTTAGAGAATGAGATAGGAATAGAGACAAGAGCGACGATTTTAGGACATATTCAAAGAGGTGGAAATCCAACTGTAAAAGATAGATTAATGGCATTTGAGTTTGTGACTTACGCAGTTGATAGATTATTAAGTGAAAAATCTGTTAGCTCTGTTGTTGTCTATAAAGATTCAAAGTTTGATTTTAAATCGATTGAGTATATCAATTCAGGAAAGTATGAAATTGACCCAGAGCTTTTAAAAATGGCTTCTAAAATGATTAAATGGAGAGATTGCGATGTTAGAATCTGAAATTTACAACTGGCTTAGTAAATATGATTTTACTATTCCAAAATATAAATCTTTTAAAATTGATGAGAATCCATCTTTAGATTTCTATCCAGTAGCTCTAAAAGCACAATCGGATAAAGTTGTTCACAAGAGTGATTTTAATGCAGTAGCACTTAGTATTCCTAGTGATTTGGAGCTAAAGAGACAAAAAGAGAAAATTATCGATAATGTTGCAGAAAAAGGGATTAAATTAGATGGTAATGATAGATTTATCGCTACTGCAATGGTTAAAGGTGTTGAGCTTTTTGTAGGCGTTGTAGATGATGATATTTTTGGAAAAGTTATCCTTTTTGGAAAGGGTGGCGTATTTTTAGAGATGTATAGAGATGTCTGTTATATCGATTTATATGCCGATGAGCAAGAGATAAAAAGAGCAATTTTAAAGACTAAAATCTCAAAAATATTTGATAATTTTAGAGGTCAAAAGATAGATATTAATATCGCTGTTGATTTTATCAGAAAGACTCAAAAACTAGTAATTGAAAATCCTGATATAAAAGAGTTGGATTTTAATCCAGTTCTACTTAATACTGATGGATTGAGTGTTGTTGATTCTAGAATCAAAAAAAGTGATAAAACTAAAGAGAATAGATTAATCTGTGCTGATAGAGTTAGCTTTTTTGATAATAGAAATGTAGCAATTATCGGTGCAAGTTCAGATGAGACAAAAGTGGGTTATGCAATTGCTAAAAACTCATTAAATTTTAAAGGAAATCTCTTTTTTGTGAATCAAAAGGGTGGAAAACTCTTTGATAGAGATATTTACAAAAGTATAAATGAGATTGATAGTGATATTGACACAGCTGTTATAACAGTTCCAGCTAAATTTGTACTGCCTATTATTTATGATTTGATTCCTAAAAAACTGAAAAACTTAATTATCATTACGGCTGGTTTTAAAGAGATTGGAGATAGTGATAGTGAGAAAAAAATCGCAAAACTAGCAAGAGAGAACTGTTTTAATGTAATTGGACCAAACTGTCTTGGATATGCAAATTTAGATTTAGATTTGAATCTAACTTTTGGAACATCAAAAGTACATAGAGGTAACTTAGCACTTCTATCACAATCTGGTGCTGTACTATCTGGCTTGATGGATAAAGCTTACGAAGCTGGTGTTGGATTTTCTCATGTAATATCAGCTGGAAATATGGTTGATATAAACTTTGGTGAGATGATAGATATGTTAAATACTCAAGAGAGTTGCAAATATATATCAGTCTATGCAGAGGGGATTCAATTTGGTAAAGACTTTTTACAAAGTATTAGAAAATCGAAAAAACCTGTATATATTTTCAAAACTGGAAAGAGTGAAGCTAGTAAAAAAGCAGCATTTTCACACACTGGAAACTTAAGTGGTAATTATGGAATGTTTAAAGGGCTTTTAGAGAGTGTTGGCTCAAAAATTGAAGATAATATTGAAGCACTTCTATTTAATCCACTAAATGAGGTAGATAATATATTAATTATCACAAATGCTGGTGGTCCTGCATCGATTTTGACAGATTATATTATCGATAAGGGTAAAAAAGTATATGAGCTAAATGCTAAAGAGATAAAAGCTTTTGATGAGGTTTTACCATCAAATTGGCCTCGCTCAAATCCTGTTGATATTATCGGTGATGCTCTAAGTGATAGGTTTGAGAACTCTTTGAAAATTGCTGATGAGATTGAAGAGGTCAGGTTAGTCTATGTGATAGTAACTCCTCAATTTATGACAGATAGCTTAAATATTGCAAAAATTTTAACAAAAAATTATAAGAAAAAAGTTATTCCAATCTTTTTAGGTGGGGATATGTTTCAAGAATCGACTAACTATTTAATTTCTCAAAACAAAATGTTTTTCAAATCGCTTCAAGGTGCAACAGCATTTTTATAAATAAGGGTAAATTATGGATAAAATTTTAATAAAAGAGACACTAAAGAGTCTAACAGAACTTAAAAATTATATAGAAAAAGATAAAATAAAAGTATCTAAAGAGATAAAAGATAGAGATAGTTACTTAAATTTACATCAATATTTAAAACTTAGAAATTTTGATTTAACAAAATTACAAGATAATTTAGCCTCATTAGGTCTATCTTCTCTTGGAGCATCGCAAAGTAATATCATATATACAGTAAATCAAGAGATAGAGATTTTATCGAAACTTCTTAACCAAAAGAGTAGTAACTCTAAAAATGATAATGATTATATATCTTACTTTCAAGCACAGAAAAAGATGTTTAAAAACTCTGAAATTTTTGGAAAAGTATTAAAAAGTGATATTTTTAAAACAAAAGTGATGATAACTCTCCCTAGCAATGCAAGTGATAATCCAGATATGATTAAAGAGTTTGCAAAGAGTGGTGCTAATATTTTTAGAATCAACACAGCTCACGATAGTGCTGAGGCTTGGGATAAGATGGCTAAAACTATCAAAGAGATAAATGAGAAAAGAGATAGAGATAATCAAGTTAAAATCTATGTAGATTTAGCTGGGCCAAAGATTAGAACTGGATATATTCGAAAGACAAAAGCAGCGATAAAAATTGGTTCAAAAAAAGAGCAAGAGAAGAGAGTTATATTAAGTTTTAATGATGATTCAATCACAAAACAAGAGAGTGTCGATTTAAATGGAACAATAACTCCAGCTGTAATATCTGTTGATAAAAACTTTATTAAAAAGTGCAAAAAAGGCGAGTATATAGAGCTTACAGATTTAAATGATAAAAAGAGATATTTAGAAGTTGTAGATATTTTAAAAGATTCTTGTGAGTGCATTATTCGAAAAAAGGCAATTATTGATGGAAACTCAACTCTATCAATCACTTATAAAGATAAAGATAGAAAAAAGATAACAGTGCTTCCTAGAAATATCGAAGAGGTTCCCGAAGAGATTAGAGTCTTTATCGATGATGAGATTATTATTACAAATAGAGATATGTTGGGTTATACAAATCATGAATATGCTGGAAAACTCTACAAAGCTATCATTAGTTGCAGTAATAAAGAGGCACTAGAGTTTGTAAAAAAAGGTGATGAGGTTTTTATTGATGATGGTAAAATCGGGCTTGTTGTAGCAGAGAAGAGTAAAAAAGAGTTAATTTGTAAAGTAACTTATGCAAAAGATAATGGAAGTATCATAAAAGAGGAGAAAGGGATAAATTTCCCAAATAGTAAATTAAATTTAGATGCAATTACAAATGAAGATAGAAAAAATTTAAAAGCTGTTGTGAAATTTGCTGATATTTTGGGTGTATCATTTGCTCAAAGTGGAAAAGATATTTTTGATTTAAAACTTGAGCTTAAAAAATTAACAGAGAGAGATATAAGTATTGTTGCAAAAATAGAGACAAAATTAGCTGTTAAAAATCTTCCAGATATTCTATCTAGTCTATTAACTTGCTCTAACTCTGGAATCATGATTGCAAGAGGAGATTTAGCAATAGAGGTTGGATTTCAAAAATTAGCCTATATCCAAGAGGAGATTTTTGACCTATGTGCATCAGCTCATATGCCAGTTATCTACGCTACACAAATCTTAGAGAATAAAATGAAAAAAAACCTACCTAGCAGAGCTGAAATAACAGACGCTGCCTTTGGTCAAAGAGCAGATTGTATAATGTTAAACAAGGGTGCATTTGCGACAGATACAATTAAGATATTAAAAGATATACTAAGAGATATGCATAAAATCTTTAAGAAAAATAAACAATTACTAAATATTTCAGAGCAGTGGAAAAAATAAGAAAGGATTAAATATGAAAGCTGTTTTAATGGCAGGAGGATTTGGAACTAGAATCCAACCTCTAACAAATTCTGTCCCAAAACCTATGCTACCGATTGTAAATAGACCAATGATGGAGCATATTATTTACAAGCTTAAAAGTGCTGGTATCAACGATATAATTGTTCTTTTATACTTTAAACCTGAAGTTATCAAAGATTATTTCAAAGATGGCTCTGATTTTGGTGTTAATATAACTTATGTTCTACCCGATGATGATTACGGAACTGCTGGGGCTGTTAAGTGTGCACAGAAGTATTTAGATGAGCCTTTTATTATTGCTAGTGGAGATTTAGTAACAGATTTTGACTTTGCAGAGATTATTAAGTTTCATGAAAAGAAAAAGTCAAAATTGACAATTACTCTAACTAGTGTGGAAGATCCTTTACAATTTGGTGTTGTAATCACTGATGCTAAAGATAAGATTCAAAAATTCCTCGAAAAACCGAGCTGGGGTGAAGTTTTTAGCGATACTATAAATACAGGTTTATATATTTTAGAGCCTGAAATATTAAACTATATTCCTGAAGATGAAAATTTTGATTTTGGAAAAGATTTATTTCCTCTACTTATGCAAAAAGAGGTAGGACTTTGGGGTTATACAATCAAAGGCTACTGGAGAGATGTAGGAAATCCTCAAAGTTATAGAGATGTATATAGCGATATTTTAGAATCAAAAGTAAAAATGAACTTCTCTGGTGATAAAAAAGAGTTTGAGCAAGGTATTTTATATTCTCATAAAAGTAGTGATATTGCAAAAAATGTGAAAATTAAAGGCAATGTTGTAGTAGGTAAAAATGTAAAAATTGCTGAAGATTGTGAGCTTGAAAATGTTGTAATTGGAGATGATTCCATAATTGAATCAAAAGTTAAAATTGCAAACTCAGTGCTTTGGAGTAGAGTATTAATCGAGACAAAATCGGTTATAAAAAATGCTGTTATATGTAATGACAACAAACTTTTAAGAAAAACAAAAGTCAAATCAGGCGTTATTATGGCAGAGAATTGCCAAATCGATAGAAATGTTACTTTTGAAAAAGATGTAATGGTCTGGCCTGATAAAGTTGTAAATGAGAACTCAATTGTTAGTAATAATATCGTATGGGGAAATAAGTATAAAAACTCTATTTTTGAAAATGGTAGAGTAATTGGTAGAACAAATATCGAACTCTCTTGTGAAATGGCTACAAAATTAGCTGAATCGATTGGAACAATGCTACCTAGTGGTGGAACCGTCTATGTATCGAGAGATTATCACAAAAGCTCAAGAATGCTCAAAAGAGCCTTTTTAAGTGGATTACTATCAACTGGTATCAATGTTATTGATTTAGAGTTGCTTCCATCGAATGTTATGCGATTTAACCTTGCTAAAGATGTTAATGCAATTGCTGGTATTCATATTAGACAGAGTGTCAAAGATCAGATAAATACAGAGATTTTAGTATTTAACCATGAGGGGTTAGATGTAGATACAAACACATCTAAAAATATCGAGAGAGTCTTTTTTAGAGAGAGCTTTAGAAGAGTAAATCATCACGAAATTGGTGAAATTATTGAGCTAAAAACTTTAAAAGAGAACTATAAAAACTCTATTGGTGAGCTTTTAAATAGACACGCTCTGAAGCAAAAAGAGCTTAGAGTTGCAACAGATTTAATGTTTGGTTCAACTTCTGACATCTATCCAGATTTATTAAATGAGCTTCATGTTGATAATATCGTTTTAAATGCCTATTTAGATGATAAAAAACTCTCAAAACTCCCCTCAACAATTCAAAACTCAAGAGATAATATCTCTGCGATTGTAAAAAATCTAAATCTTGATATGGGATTTTTAATCTATCCAAATGGTCAAAAACTTGAAGCGATTTGTGAAAATGGTGTTGTTATAGAGAACTATAAATTTATTTTAGTAATTTTATATCTATTAAATCTACAAGATAAAAAATCTAAAGTGTTTTTACCTGTTTGGACTCCTGATTTTATGGATAGAGAGTTTAAAAATGTTGAGATAAGTAGAGGAAAGTTTAAAAACTTCAAAGAGAAAGAGTTAAAAGAGTTTGATTTAATCGCAACAACAAATGGAAACTACGCATTCACAGAGTTTAGCTATAACGCTGATGCTCTCTATTGTAGCTTTAAAACACTAGAGCTTATGGCTGTAAATGATATTAAAATTCATAATGTTTTAGCTGAGCTTAAAGAGTTTTTCTTTTTAGAGACAACAATCGAATGCCCTAGCAATAAAAAGGGCAAAATGATGAGAAAATTTTTAGAGGATTCTAAAGATAAAGAGGCTTCTCACACAGATGGTATCAAAATCTGGATTAATAAAACAGATTGGATTTTGATGATTCCAGCTCAACATAGCGAAACACTAGATTTGATTATTCAAGCAAAAAGTAGAAAAAAAGGTGAGGAGATACTAAAAGAGTATCAAAATAAAATAAATAGATGGATTGCAGAATAGGAAAATAGTATGAACAAAAAGACATCTTTATTACTTGGGCTTCACTGTCACCAACCAGTTGATAATTTTTCTGAAGTTGTTGATGATGCGATTGAAAAGTCGTATCGAGCATTTTTTCAAGTTGCTAGTCTATATCCTGAATTTAAATTTTCGCTTCATTATAGTGGTTGGCTACTTGAGTACATCAAAAAAAATGACAAAGAGACTTTTGCTCTAATGCAAAAGTTAGCTAAAAATGGCTCAATAGAGTTTTTTAGTGGTGGCTATTATGAACCAATTTTAGCATCGATTCCATCAAAAGATAGAATCGAGCAGATAAAGATGTTAAACTCTTTTATCAAAAAGAATTTCAACCAAAAACCAAAGGGACTTTGGCTAACTGAGAGGGTTTGGGATAGCACTATTATTAAAGATTTGGCAAAGTGTGATATTGAGTATGTTTTAGTAGATGATTATCACTTTTTATCAGCTGGATTTAAGAGAGATTCTCTAAATGGATACTATATTACAGAAGATGATGGAGTAGCTATTAAGATATTTCCAATCAATCAAAACTTAAGATATATTCTACCTTTTAAAGCTGTTGATGATGTGACAGAGTATTTGGCTAATTTAAAAACAAGCAGAGGTGGAGCTGGAATCGTTTTTGATGATGGTGAAAAGTTTGGAATCTGGCCAAAAACTTACGAGTGGGTTTATGAGAAAAAGTGGTTAAATAGTTTTATAGAAAAAACACTAGAGCATGATGAGATAGAGCCAAAACTATATAGTGAATATATAAAAGAGCAAAAACCTTTAGGAATTGCTTACCTTCCAACAACCTCTTATTATGAGATGGGAGAGTGGAGTTTAAGAGCTGATGATGCTCTCTGCATGGAGAAGATGAAAAAAGATTTAAAAACTTTTGCAAATGAGGATATAAATAGATTTGTAAAGGGGAGCATTTGGAAAAACTTTTTTGTAAAATATCCTGAGAGTAACCATATTCACAAAAGAGTTTTAGAGTTATCAAAAAATCAACTCAAATCAAAAAGTTATAAAACTTCACTTTTTAAAGCTCAAACCAATGATACACTCTGGCATGGTGTTTTTGGAGGACTCTATCTACCAAATCTAAGAGATAATGCCTATAAATTCATAATAGAGTGTGAAAATGAGCGATACAAAAAAGATAAACTATACTTAGAGATAGAGGATAACAATTTTGATGGATATGAAGAGGTAAAAGCTGTTAATAAAAACTTTATTGCTCTATTTGATTCTAAAACAGCTGGGCAACTTGTAGAGCTTGATTTAAGAGATAAAAAATTTAACTTTTTAAATACTCTCTCAAGATATAAAGAGGCGTATCACGATAAGATAGTAAATCCACCTATCAAACAAAAGAGTGATATAGATTCTGATGAGATAGATACAATCCATAGCTTAAATATTGAGAATTTAGATAAATATAGAGAAATGCTTAAATTTGATTGGTATAGAAAAAGCTCATTTATCGACCATATTACAGATTTTAGCGTCAATATAGATAACTTTGATAACAACACTTTTAGAGAATACTCAGATTTTGCAAATCAACCATTTAAGATAGAGGATTTTTCAAATAACTCTGTGACTTTTAAAAGAGAGGGTGGAATCTATACAGATAGAAAAATAGAGACCTCTCTTACAAAAAGTTATACTTTTGATGAAAACTCAATAGTATTTGATATAGATTTAGAGGTTGCAACACAAGTCGATTTTAACTACTTGATGGAGATGAATCTACACTTTGCAAATCTAAAAGATGTAAAGCTAAACTCAAAATTTATTGAGAATAAAAGTATAATTACTGATAAAAAAATCTCTATTACTGATAGCTATACTCAAAAAGAGATTGTTTTTAAACTTGAAAAAGAGATAGAAGTATTTGTAACTAGATTAGATACTCTCTCACAGAGCGAAAAGGGCTTTGATAGCACAAATCAAGGAATCACTTTAGCTTTTAAAACTCCTTTTGATACAAAGCTAAATTTTAAAGGAAAAGTCTCAATAGTTGATATTGAGCTTTAAAAGAAAAGATGGGAAAGTAAAGTTTAAAGGGTAGAACTAATTCTGCCCTTTAATATTGTTTATTAATATAAAATCTCTAGGTTTAATCTCTTCATACTCTATATCTATTTTTTTTTACTATCACCAGTTATACTTCCCATTATGTTATTAATTAAATTTTTATCTTTAATTAAAAAGACACCAAACTCACTTTTAAATTCAATAAAGCTCGATATGTTATTTATTTCATCACTTAGTTTTTTTTGAAGGTAATCCCATTTCTTTTTATCACTAGTCTCTGGTGTAGGATAGAGTATTTTTTGAAGAATACTAATTAGTTTTCCTCTTAATTTTTCATGATTCCAGTTTGTTCTTACAAGCTTTAAAATAGATGTGACTCTTCTAGGGTCTCTAGGCACTTTTATTACAAAATCTTTTAAATACTCTTCAAATTTTAAATCTTCTTCTAAAGCTGAACTCATAAGAGAAGACAAGTAAGTTTTTGTTTCAAGAAGAGATTTTTCTAATTTTTTTGTATTCTTTATACTTTCTAAATCATTACAAGTACTATCGTTACCTTCATTTAAAACTAGTTGTCCTTTTTTAAAGTCTAAAATTTTAAAATCTGTAACATTTAACTCTTTCATAATATTTTGAAGATAAGTGTATACAATTTTATCTTCTTTAATATATTTATGTGGCAAATTTTTAATCATCAATTTACAAATATCATTAACAGAGTGGCTATTTAACATTGAGCTATTATCTAACAAATCAATATAATCTAAGCTTTCAGATATTGCATTAAAAGTTTCTTGGAATCTTTGTTTATTTGTTAAAGCATAATAGTCTTTAAGGTTTTCTGTCTTCTCTTCATAAGAAAATTTACTATCTACTAAAGTATTAAATTCTTCCATTCTTTTATATGATAACTCTTGAAAATCAGAGTTTGTTAAGTAGTTCTCAGACCTATCGATACTCATAATTAAGTATGAGTTATCTCTATATGAGCAGTAAGTGTTATTTTTGTCAGTAAAAATAGCACTATTTTTGTTTTGACAATAATCACCTTTATCATCAATTTTCATTAATCTACCACCCTCTACAAAGAGTTTTGTCATATCTCTTTCTGATTTATCTACATTTAGTACTTTATTCAATCCAGCATCTAGTTCTGTGCCTAATCGACCTGTCTCTCTTTTTAGAAATACATATTGTCCTTCTCTAAGTAGTGGATTTAAAGTTTGTGAAAAGATATCTATATCTGAATCAAAACTATTATTTTTATTAACTTTTAGAAGTTTTTTACCGGAGTGCAGAGTTAAATCAAAATCAAATTCAACTTTTGCTATGCCATTTTGAATATAGTCTTTTAAAATATTTCCTGCAAATCTTCCTGCATCAGCAACTATAGGGTTAATATTAAAAGATAGTGTCGAAATGAAATTTGCTAATAAATCAATAGTTTGTATTTGATTTTTAGCTTTTGTTTCATCAATTGCTAAAACTCTTAGTCTAATTCTTATACTATCAGATTTAAAGCTTCTAGGACCATAGATAGGTTTCGACATAATATTTAAGTTTTCCATAGATTTTTTAAATTGAATATTATCAATAACAATAGCATATGGAACATCTGGGTTGTAGCTTGGTTCAAATATTTCTGCATATACAAGTAGTTTTTCAGTAGAATTATTAGTTAAAGCTTTTATAAAACCACCTGTTAAATTCATAGTAAAAGCACTATAAGCAGGAATAGGGTTATTTTCGCTCTCAAATAGAGAAGCATCATACAGATGAGTTAATGATTCGCCACTCTTTTCACTCATACCTTGAATATAAGCTTCTACTTCACCTCTTGTAAATTTGGTATTTTCACCATTTTTATTTATTAGTTCATTATTTACTCCTGTAACACTACATCCAGTTACAAATAATAGAGAAGATAAAACAATTGAATAAAGTTTTCCTTTATGCATAAAACCCCTTTATAAATTTAATATTTGAATATTATAATATAAAATATTATAATATATCTTCTTTGAAAATACTTTATTTATATCATTTTAAATTTTATTTTTAAATTTTAAATATTTATTAATAAAAAACAAAGAAAAAATATAATTCAACTTTAAATCGATTAAAAAAACTTACTACTTTATTGAATAGATTTAGTTTTGATTTTTTTAATAAATAGAGTAGTTTTAAATAAATCTATATTAGAGAAAAAAATAGAAATTTCTGAAGATATTTGATATTAAAAGAGGAGATAAGGAAGTAAATTACTTCCTATCCATAACTGTTATCCCATCAAAGCTCTCTGGAGTATTTAGTTTTAAGTAATCAAGTGATTTTTGGATAAAGACTAAAGATGGTCTATCATCTTCTCGTTTCACCTCTATTACCTGCTTAAATTTGATAATAGCCTCTTCAAATTTTGCATCTTGATAGAGTTTTAGTGCATCTTCATAAGTATCAATCCAGTTAAATCTATCAAAAGATGATACTTGGTCTTTCATCTCTAAAAGCTCGTAAACATCAATTGCCCAATCTTTTCCATAGACTTTAACTCTATCTATTTTTCTAACAATTACATCATCTTTTACCTGCTCATAAGTCTGTTCGCCAATTAAAATATCTGTTCCATACTCTTTATTTAAGGCTTCTAATCTTGAGGCAACATTTACGCTATCACCAATAATTGTATAGTTCATCTTATCAATTGAACCCATATTACCAACTAAAACTTTACCTGTATTGATTCCTATTCTTGTGAAAAATAGTGGTTTGCCCTCTCTTTTCCATTTAAATCTAAGTGCTTTTAACTCTTTTTGGCAGTTGATAGCTGAGCGACAAGCATCTAGTGCGTGGTATTTATTTGGATTTGGAGCACCCCAAAAAGCCATGATAGAATCGCCAATATATTTATCTATTGTTCCATCTTGGTGCATAATCTCCTCTGACATACTCTGAAGATATTCACTCATGTGAGGTATTAAGCTACTTCCTAACTCTTCTGATATTTTTGTAAAATCTACTAAATCACTAAAGAATATACTAACCTCTTTCTCTTCCCCACCTAGTTTTGCCTCAATTCCTTTTGATATTAGAGTTCTAACTAAATCAACTGGTAGATATTTTTGAAATGAGCTAAGTCCACTCTTCATTCCCTCAATCGATTGTGAGAGAGCATCAACCTCTTTTATTATAGATGGAATATATGTGATTTTATCTAAATCAAAATGTTTTATATTATCTGTATGTGTGTTGATATTTGAAAGTGGTGTTACTATGACTTTTTTTGTTAAAAATATAGATGCAAAAATAGCTAAAATTAGTAAAACAGTTATTGTATAGTACATCTTTTGGTTGTTTTCATTAATAGTTCCTAAAAAGTCACTCTCTGGAATAATAGTTACAACAATCCAGCCCTGTTTCTCAATCGGCATAAAGTTTGCAAAGTATTTCTCATCTGTTACTGAGTCATAGAAAGTTATCGCCTCTTTTAGTTTTAAGTTTTGTAAGTTTATACTCTCTTGCTCTATTATTCTACTGCTAAGCGAGGTAAACTCTAAGTTAGATTCTGAAACTTTTCTAAGTCTTGCTTTGTCTCCAACTGCATTAAATGCTATCTCTTTAGAATCTTTTAGTGCAACTAGTTCAGATTTTGTATTTATAATAAAAACTTCACCAGTTTTTCCAACTTCTATTGTTTTGAGATAGTTTGATACTCTCTCAAGCTCTAGGGCAATTGTTAAAACACCGACAAACTCTCCATCTATTTCAACAGAAATAGCTACATTGATTCCCGGTTTTTTGCTTGTTGCAAACACATATACATCTGTCCAGACAAGTCCTTTATTATCAACAGCTTTTTTAAACCAACCTCTCTGTGGTGCATAATATTTTTTCTCTTGAATCCTTGATATATCAAAATTGAGTTTATCATTTTCTAATTTGTAAAAATCAATTACACGAAGAGCGGTGTTTTTCTCCTCTATCCAATCACTATCGATAAAACGAAGACTAGTGTCGCTCTGTCTTTGAGCTCCTAAAAAATCACCATCTAAAGAGCCAAAACTAACCCAAGAGAAGTTTTTATTTGAGCTTAGAATTGATAAAAAAAAGCTTTTTATCTTCTCTTTATCCTCTAAGAGAACAACTCTATTCTCTATAATGTCTTTTATAGAGTTAAGTGTTACTTCAGCATTATTAAAGAGATTATTAACCTCTTGAGATACACTTATACTAACCTCTTTATTAACTTTTGAGGTTATATTTTCAATATTGTTTTTTGATACAAAATACCATGGAAAATGGATTAAAAGTGCAGTAAATAGGACTGTAAGCAACATTATTACCATATTCCAAGTTTTAAGACTAAACGATTTATTATATGCCATAGAGTTCCTTTAATAAAATTATAGTAAAAAGGGCAAATATCAATATATCCAATCGGTTTTTAAGCTTTAAAGCTTTTAATACATCACTTGATTCGATAATCTTTTTTCCTTTACCAAATAGAGGTTTTGATTTTATTTGATTAAAATATTTAGTATCGCCACCTAACTTAATATCTATTGAGAATGCAATTGCAGAGATAGGAAATCCAGCATTTAAACTCTCATGTAATTTGCCATTTTCAAATATTTTTTTTATATTAAAGCATAACATAAAAAAAGCAATTAAGATAGCGGTTAATCTAGCTGGAATATAATTTAATAAATCATCTAGTTTTGCAGAAAAACGACCAAATAGGTTATATTTTTTAGTTTTATAACCAACCATCGAATCTAAAGTATTTACAGCTTTGTATAAAACTGCCCCCTCGATTCCAAATAGTAACAAATAGAAAGCAGGTGCAACAATGCCATCGCTAAAATTTTCTGAATATGTTTCGATTAGAGCCTTATTTACATCTGATTTACTCAACTCTTTAGTATCTCTTGAGACTAAGTAAGATAGTTTTTTTCGTTTTTCATCTATATTATCTATCTTAACAATATCTTTAACAGCATTAAATAGCATATTTGAGGCTAAAGTCATAGAGCCAATTAAAATTAAAATAGTAAACTCTAAAATATTTGGTAAAAATGAGATTAAATATAGGACAGATGAAGTTATTAAATATGTAAGTAAAAGTAGAGAGAGAGTTAACAAAACTCCTCTAAATATAGAATCTTTATAGAATTTTTTCTCAAAAAAAGTTATAAAATCTCCCATATATGAGACTATATGTTTGATTTTAAACTCTCCAAAAATCATATCAATTAAGTAGCTAAGTATTAAAAGCTCAAAATACATCTATTTTACTTTCTATATAAGTGTGATTCTTCAGCTTCTCTCTGATTTAAAAACTTTCCAAGCATTATAAGAGCTACCCCTTTTATATGTTTTACTTTCTCTTCAATCGATTCTAAAGTTCCTTTATAGATTTTTTCATCACTCCAAGAGGCTCTCTCTACAACAAAACATGGAGTATCTTTACTATATCCAAGCTCTAAAGCTTTTGCTTTTAGTTTTGAGATTAATCGAATCGATAGATAAAAGACTAAAGATGAGTTTTTACAATTTAATATATTCTCAAGTGGCTCTGGATTTGGTGTGTTTCCCTCTACTCTTGAGATAATTAAATTTTGTGAAACGGCTGGAATTGTGTACTCGATTCCTAAGCTACTAGCTCCAGCAAAAGCAGCCGTAACACCAGCTGTAACATCATACTCTATATTTTCACTCTTTAAAAACTCTATCTGTTTAGCTATTGTTGAGTAGATAGAGGGGTCACCTGTGTGAAGTCTGACAAAATTTTTATCGCTATATTTTTTTAAAAATGCAAAAATCTCTTCATATTTCATATGTTGAGAATCTTCAATTATTGCATCACTTTTTGCCCAGCAGAGCATCTCTTTAGGTACTAGTGAGCCTGTATATAGAACTACATCAGCCTCTCTTAAGAGTCTTTGACCTCTAACAGTTATCAATTCAGGGTCACCCGAACCTGCACCAACAAAATGAATCATTTTTTTACCTTTATTTGAAACATAACTCTCTGTGGAGTTGATATTAATAGTTTTGTATTATAATCTTCTATCGATATAGATTCAAGCTCAAAATTTAGAGTATTCTCTTTTAAAACTCTCAAAAGAGTATTTAAATTTGTTAAAGAGACAATATTTATTAAAATAACTCCACTCTCTTTCAGCTTTTCAAAAAGACTCATAAAGTTTAAAAATAGCTTTTCACCTCCACCACCTATAAAGATTCTATCAGGAAGTGGCAAATTTTTTAAGTTATCAATAGCATCACCTAAATAAGCCTCTGTATCTACAATATTATGCTCTGTTAAGTTTTTTAAAATATCCTCATAGCGTTTTGGATTTTTTTCAAAAAAGATAGTTTTCACTCTGTGGTTTTTGTAACTATCGATTCCAACAGAACCAGAACCAGCCCCAATATCAAACAAAATCATATTAGGCTCAAGTTCTAAATTAGCTATTGTTAAGATTCGTTTAGATTTTTTTGTAATCATTCCCTCATCTTGATAAAATTCATTTTCACTACTAAAACCACTTTTTGATTCAAATTTTTTCTCTATCAAAATAGAGTATGGCATCAATAAATCTGAATTTTCTCTAAAATTTTCTAAATCTATTGAAAATATTTTTTCATCGCTAGAGCCTAATTTACTAGCTATTGTGATTTCATAACTCTCTTTTTTTATAAATTTTAGAGCTTTTTTCAAAATATCAATCGTAAATCTATCAGCTAAAATAAATGTATATTTTTCTATTAAAAATCTGCTTAAATCGATTCTATCTCTGCCATGAAGTGAGATAGAGTTAACTTGCGAATCTGAAATAGATAGTTTTGCTAAGAGATAATCTTTTGATGAGGTGTTGCTTAAGATAGTAAAATCTATCTTCTCTCTCTTTAAAAAAGTCCCTATAATACTACCAGCTGAGAAAAAAGTAGGATTTCCTGTAACGATATATAGAATATTTTTATCTCTATTAGATGATATAAACTCTTTAATATCTCTAAATTTGAGCTTTTTAATATTTTTAAACTCTAAATCTAAGCTACTATCACATAAGACAAAATCATAGTTTTCGATATTTAAATTGAGTTTGAAAAAGTCATTTTTACTTATACCATCTCCTACAATTGTAACCATAACTTATCCTATTTTTTCGAAATCATAACAAAAAAGTAATAAAACTAGTTAAAAAACTATTCTCTTAAAGTTTCTGTTTTTTTATAAAAATATTAAATTTTTATTCTCTTTTAAATATTTTTCACTTTATACAAAAAAATTACTATTTTGCTCAAAAATTTTTTCGATTTTGATTTTTACAAATCTTTTTTTTATCAAAGTGATAATATAATATTTTTAGATGACTAAAATAAGGAATATTAAATGGATAACTCTAATATCGTCTCTAAACTTTGCTCAGAAATTGTTTTAAGCAATGATTTGGATTCTTATCTGCTAGATGAATCTGTACATAAAGATTTTTCAAAAATTTTAGCTAAAAGAGTAATTATTTCAAAAAATGCTAAAAAGAGTGTAGGTTTTTCTCACTCTCCTTTAAAAGTTGCTAGTTTCTCTTTTCATATAGAAAATGTTTTTTTCTTTGATGATTTGGAGAATAGGCAAGATGTTTTTGAGAATATTTGTGAAATTATCAAAAAGAAAGAGGACGAATTTAAAGATAAATTTACAAAAATGCTAAATATGCAAGGTTTTGTTCAAGCATTGGTTACAAGCTCACTTGAGCTAAAAAACGATAAAGCTAGTTTTGTAGCTGTTAAGATAGATTCAGAATCCAAAGTAAAACTTAATAAAGAGGCGATTTTAAAAATTGCAAATAGGTTAAAAAATCTTCCATTAAATGAAGGCGATATTATCTGTAGATGGAGTGAGAATATATTTTGCCTATTTATAATTCCTGATAATAATTATAGAAGAGTTATAGAGGTTGAAGGAATGATAAGAGAATCGTTATCAGATTTAAATGTTTTGATAAATATTGGAATTCATAGACTTCCAAAGCCTCTTGTTCAATTTAATTTAAATGGAAAAGAGCGAACAAGTAGAGTTTTAAATATACTAGAGCATACAAGTTTTAGAGACTTAGTTGTAAAGACTTTCAAAGCGATGTCAAGAGCTATCGATAGAACTTTTATAGTTGGAAATAGTGTCTATAAGGATTTAAAGACAAATAAATTTATAAAAGCTCAGAGAGTACCAACTGATTTACTTATGAAAACTGTACAGATTCAAAGAGGAGGTTAGAGAGTTGATTAAATATATACTACCTCTGATTTTGATAGTTAATATATCTTTTGCTTATAAAATAGCACTCTTTACCCCACATCACGATAGCGATAAGTTTTGGAATCTCTTCAGCTCTTTTATGCAATCAGCTTGTAACGATTTGGATATTGAGTTAGATGTCTATTTTGCTGATGGAAGTCGAGGGCTTATGAAAAAGCAGATAGAGAGAGCTATTAAAAAAGGGGTTGATGCTGTTGTTTTTCAAAACTTCAAACAAGCTGGAGAGAGTTTTGTAAAAGTTGCAAATGAGCTAAAAACCCCAGCTTTTTTAGTAAATGCAAAAATCGATAACTTAAAACCTAGAGATAAGTATAAATATTTCATTGCTCAAATGTTACCAGATGATGAGTTAGCAGGGTATCTTTTGGCTAAAGAGTTGATAAGAAAAGCTAGAGAGTTAAAAAAAGAGCCTAAAATTTTAGCTATTGGTGGGATAGTCTCTGACATGGCATCTATTGAGAGAATAAAAGGGTTAAAAAGAGCTTTGAGAGAGGAGAATTTAACAATAAATAGGTTAGTCTCTGGAAATTGGCAAAGTGATGTTGCAAAGAGAAAATTTTTACATTTAATAAAACTCTATAAAGATAGTAATGTAATCTGGTGTGCAAATGATGCGACAGCCCTTGGTGTTTTAGATGGAGTTAAAGAGATAGATAAAAAAGCAAATAGAGATATTTTTGTTGGTGGAATCGATTGGACTGTTGAGGCTTTGGGCGAGATTAAAGCAGGAAACTTGACAACAACAGTTGGAGGACACTTTATGGAAGGTGCTTGGGCGAGTATTTTGCTATTTGACTATCTACATGGAATAGATTTTAAAAATATCTCAATGAAATCTAAAATGAGTGTTATTAATAGTGTTAATATAGATTTTTTTATAGATAAGCTTAGTTCAAACTTTGATTATATAGATTTTTCTATCTTTTCGAAAATAAAAAATAGAGATTTATCTATCTATAACTTTGGTTATGATGAAGTTGCATCACAATTTAAATAAGGTTTCTGTTTGAAAAAAAGTTTAGTTTCTGATTTTTCATATAAAATTGCTCTTTTGATACTTGTAAATTTAGCTATTTTTTTAATAGTTTTAAACTACTTCTATATAGACAAACGAGATAAAGAGCTTATGAATGAGTTTATTAGCACTACGGCATTTACATCAAAAGCTATATCTAACTCGATTTGGGATTTTAATGAACCAGCCATTAAAGATCTTCTAACGGCAGTTTTTTTAAGCGACAATGTGATTTATATAGAGGTCTTCTCAGGTAAAGATTCACTAGAGAAGCTTTATAAAAAGAAGTTTAAAAATTATAGCTTTGATGAGCTTAGAGTGATGAGTGACTTGGTAGCTAAAGAGAGTAAAATCTTTTATGAAGGCGAAGAGATAGGTATTTTGAAAATAATTTTCTCAAAAGAGGTTCTATTAGATGAGGTTTTATCAAACACTATTGCTATTTTGATTTTTACTCTCTTTTTAGCTCTATCTATCTTTGTAGCTACTATCTACATATTTAAAAAACATGTTATCTATCCTATAAATAGATTAAATCTCTATGCCAAAAAAATTGCTAATGGAAAATTGAATATAAAAATAAATTTAACTACAGAGAATGAACTCTCTTTACTAGCTTATAACTTAGATAATATGAGGCAATCTATTAAAAGTTTAGTTTTAGATTTAGAGACACATAATAAAAAGTTGGGAAAAATAGTTGATAAAAGGACAGCTAGACTTAGATTAACTATCGAAGAGTTAAATGAGTATAAAGAGAATTTAGAGAAAAAAGTGGCTAAAGCGATTGATGAGAAACGAGAGAAAGATAAAATCTTAATTCAACAGTCAAAAATGGCAGCTATGGGCGAGATGATAGGTGCTATTGCACATCAGTGGAGACAACCATTAAATGCTCTAGGGCTTGTTATACAAGATTTGCACGATGCTTATGAGTATGGTGAAGTTGATGAGAAATATATAGATGAGTTGATAGAGAGTTCTATGATTCAGATAAACTATATGAGTAAGACAATAGATGATTTTAGAAGCTTTTTTAAAACATCTAAAGTAAAATCAAAATTTTCAATAAAAGAGGCTGTTTTAGAATCTAAAAATCTAATAGATGCCCAATTTAAAAATCTCTCTATCTCAATTAAGGTATCTATTAAAGATGATATAACAATTAATAGTTACAAAAATGAGTTTAAGCAAGTTTTACTTAATATTTTTAATAATGCAAAAGATGCTATTTTAGATATGAGGAAGAAAAAGAGTAGCAAAGTAGAGGGTTTGATTTCAATAATTGTGGCTAAAAAAGATAATTTTATCTATATAAGAGTTTTAGATAATGGTTTAGGAATTGATGAGAAGATAAAAAACAAAATATTTAACCCATATTTTTCAACAAAATTTGCATCTCAAGGGACAGGAATCGGGCTTTATATGTCAAAAGTTATTATAACTGATAATATGAGAGGCTCTATCTCTGCAAAAAATCATGGAAATGGAGCAGAGTTTATTATAAAACTACCTATAAATTTGAATTAAATTAAGCAATTTTAAATTTTGTTAAATAATTTTTCTATTTTTCATTTTAATTTAACTTATTTAAATATAATATATTAAACAACAACAAACTTCTATCGGAGATGTATGAAAAAAATTCTAATTACGCTGTTTGTATCTATATCTGTTGGAATAGTAACAATTTCTATGTACATATTTACTCCTGATCTTTTTGAAACTTTTGATAATAAATTAAGAGATAGTTTTTTCAAAGTTAGAGGAGAGAAGGTTGCTAGTGAAGATGTCGTTATTGTAGATATTGATGAGAAGAGTTTAGGTGAGCTTGGGCAGTGGCCATGGTCTAGGAATAAAGTTGCTCAAATACTTGAAAATATGACATTAGCGGAGGTTGGAGTCATCGGCTTTGATATTGTGTTTGCAGAGTCAGATAACAGCTCACCCAAAAAGATTGCATCACTATTAAATATTGATGCTAGTGAACTTGATGATTATGATGATATTTTAGCTGATATGATTGCAAATACTCCAACAATTGTTGGATATATTTTTGAAGTTGATGAACAAGTTGAGAATCCTGAGGATATATTTTTAAGTGTTCCTGCAATATTTATTGAAAAAAATGCTCAAAGTAACTACTTAATTAATCCATCAAGAGCAATTTTAAATATTGATAAGCTTCAAGATTCAGCCTACTCAACGGGATTTTTTAATGCTCTACCTGATGAAGATGGAATTGTAAGAACAGTTCCACTTGTTATGAAATATGCTGATGAGATATATCCATCACTCTCATTTGAAATGTATAGAATCTTTACAGGAGCTGATAAAGTTACTATCAATTATGGTGAGTATGGTATCGATTCTATGGTTGTTGGTGAGAGTTCTGTACCTATCGATAGACATGGAAGACTTTTTGTAAATTATAGTGGTCCTGAGAGAAGTTATAAATATATCTCTGCTTCAGATATTTATAATAACACTTTTAATAAAGAGGATATTGCAGGAAAATTTGTCTTAATTGGTACTAGTGCCCCAGGTCTTCTGGATTTGAGAGCTACTCCATTTGATGGTGTTTATCCTGGGGTTGAAGTTCATGCAAATATAATAGATAATCTTTTAACTGAAAACTACATCTATAGAAGTAATGATTCTGAAGCTATGAATATGTTTGCAATTATTGCAACTACCGTTTTATTAGGGTTGATTTTAGCTTTTACTGGACCTCTTTTAACTTTTATTGTCTCAGCAGGTTCTCTCTTTTTAGTTTTATATGTTCCCTATTACTTCTTTGTAGAGCAAGGTCTTATTTTAAATGCTGTATTTCCACTAGTTGGAGCAGTTTCGGTTATCTTTTTAGCAAATGCTATTAGTTACTTTTTAGAGAGTAAACAAAAAGAGCTTATTAAAGGTAAATTTGCATCTAAAGTATCTCCTGAAGTTATGGAAGATTTGATAAAACAAGGTGCTACTGGAGATGTACTAGAGGGGAAAGAGAGAGAGGTAACAGTCTTCTTCTCAGATGTTAGAGGATTTACCAATATCTCTGAAGCTATGCCATCGGCTAAACACTTAATTGAGTTCTTAAATGAGTATATGGATCCAATGGTTGATATTATTACAAAAGAGAAAGGCACTATTGATAAATTTATCGGTGATGCTATTATGGCATATTGGAATGCTCCAAATGATGTTGATAATCACCCAGATAGAGCAGTAGCTGCTAGTATAAATCAGATAAAGGCTCTAGTGCCTCTAAATAAAAAATTAACAGCAGAGGGTAAACCTCTTATTGATATTGGAATTGGTTTAAATACAGGTGTTGCAACAGTTGGTGAGATGGGTTCTAGTGGTAGAAGTGATTATACTGTTATTGGAGACCCCATAAACCTTGGTGCAAGACTTGAATCACTTTGTAAAAGTTATGGAGCTAAAATTATTATATCTCAATATACAAAAGCCCTTTTAAAACAAGATTATGTAATTAGAACTTTAGATTTAGTTAGGGTAAAGGGTAAAACTGAACCAGTTGAGATTTTTGAAGTTTTAGATTTTGGTTTGTTAAAAGATGCTAAGAGTAATGTTAGAGATGAAATAACTGAGTATCATAATGCTTTATCTTTCTATCGAGGTGCCGATTTTAAAAATGCCTTAGAAATTTTTGAGAAAATGAATCAAAAAGAGGATAAATTAAACAAAAACATTTATAATATATATATTGAAAGGTGTAAACACTACATAGAAGAGCCTCCAGCTAACTTTGATGGTGTGTTTACGCATACAACAAAAGGATAGTTTATGAGTCAAGTTAGAGTTTTAGGTGCATATGGGGGAAAATCTATAAACAAATCTTTAACATCTTTTTTAGTAAGTGAAAACCTTGTAATTGATGCTGGGAATATTATATATGCTTTAGGAGATGATGCAAAAAATATAGATCATATTTTTTTAACACACTCTCACTTGGATCATATAATAGATATTTTCTTTTTAATAGATAATTTTTACGAAGTTAGAAAGGCACCTATTAAGATTTATGGTTTAAAAGATACTCTACAATCGATTAAAAAGCATCTATTGAATTGGAATATATGGCCAGATTTTAGTGAAATTGAACTTTTAAACGATAATGTAAAGAGTATAGAGTTAATAGAGATATCTCTAGGAGAGACTTACGATATAGATGATAAAAGGTTAAAACCAGTAAAGACAAACCACACAGCTGGTAGCTGTGGGTATGTGATTAGTGAAGATGGAAACAATGAATCTATATTTATCACAGCTGATACTTATCTATCAGATGATGTAACCAAAGAGATGAAAAGGAATAAATTTATTAAGAAGCTTGTAATTGATGTCTCTTTCCCATCAAGACTTGATAAATTAGCTTTTGATAGTAAACATTTAACTCCTAAATTATTAAAAGAGACAATTGACGATATAAAAAGAGATGATGTTGAATACTTTTTAAATCATATGAAACCAAATTATGAAGATGAGATAAAGGTAGAATTCAAAGATTATGAGTTTAAAGATAGAGTAATCTTTACATATGATGACTATGTTATTAACTATTAAAAAAGAGAGATAAAACTCTCTTAATTTCTACTCAATAGTAATATCTCTTCTAGCTGTATTAACAGCTATTATAAATCCTGCAATTGCTTCAGTAAAGCTCATTAGAGTTAAAATTAAAAATGTCTTATTTGATGTATCTTTATATAGTAAAAATAGAACTAAAAAAGCTACAGCAACCAATATACTAAAACTAGATTCTACAGCACTATTTGATATAGTAGCTGACTTTATAACCTCTATAAATGTGAAAATTACTCCCGTGATAATTAATATATCAGAGACTAATAGAGAGATGATAGAACCATTTTGTAATGTAAAGCTAAAAACCATTGTATCTAACGAAGAGATATTTATAGCTACAAAATACCCTCCTAATAAAAGTGCAAATAGACTAAAGTAGTTAAAAAAATTCAAAAGTTACTCCTTGTTTGTTTGATTAAGATAAAAATCTAACTCAAAAATACTTTCTTAAAAGATTTATCAAGCATTTTTATCTCTTTGCTATTTAGACTCTGTACATGCTTTTTAGTTTTATCTCCAAAAAATAGTGTATCTTCGATACGAGCTCCCATACATCTGCTTGAGTATTTGAGGTATTTTAAGCTAGTTGTAAAAGTTTTTCCAATCAAGCTAGGCATAGCACTTGAAGTTATACAGATAGATTTTTTAGTAGCTTTTAGTTTATAATCGGGTGCTTTATTATCAAAAGACCAATTTGTATAGACCACTAATCGCTCTAAAAACCTCTTAAAAATAGCTGTAATTGTGTAGAAGTTTGTAGGAGAGATTAAGATATAACCATCAGATTTTTCGATTTTTTGAATAATTTTATTCATATCATCATTGAAAATACATTTTCCTCGTTTTTCCGATTTTAATTGGGTGCATTTTCTACATTTAATACAGAAATTTATATTTTTAAAATCTCTAAGATGAAGTATCTCAAAATCTATTGAGTTTTTATTTGAGATAGTGTGTATATAATCTAGTGTCAAATCACTAAAACTGTTTTTTCTATATGAGCCATTTATTGCCAATATTTTCATTTTCTATTTCCACTTATATATTTAGATACTCAGCCATATTTTCTCTATGGATAACTATATTTTGATGTTTTTTTGCAATATTTAGCCTATCCATTGCCTTTTTTATTGCAAATTCAAACTGTTCATCTTCATTACGACTAGCTAAAGCTATGCTAACTGATGCCTCTATCTCTTTGCCTTTTATTACAAATTTACTATTATAAAAAGCCTCTCTTATATGTTTTGCAAACTCTATCGCTTCATTTAACTTTTTATCGTTGATAAATGCTAAAAATGTTCTATTATCCATCTGATTACAGCTCTCTTTATCGATTCCTTTTTGAATAATCTTTTTAAGAGTATGAATGATAGCTGTCCAAGTTTTTTGACCATAACTATTCAATATTTGTGAGTGGTTATCAACTCTAACTAAAATAATTATATAATTTACAGAGTTCTCTTTATAGCTACTCTCTAGCTTCTTAACAGTAGATATTTCAAACACTTTTCCAGCAAAATTACTTTGAAATTTCTCTTTTTCACTCTCTAATTTATTGACTTTAAACTCTAACTCTTTTATCTTATTTTCCAGAGCATTAATATCCTCTTGTTTATCATCTATCATATCGCTAAAGCCATTCATGCCCTGCTCAAGTGATACGATTATGTTCATAAGTTCCATCTTTTTAATATCAACATTATTAGAATCTATTCCCCCTAACATTCCTTTGACATCACTTATTCTCTTTTTAAAATTCCCCTCATTTGAGAGTTGCATTAGATTCAAAAGAATATCTTGAGACTTTTTATTTGCATCTATAAACTCTGCTCTATCTAACTCTTTTCCCTCTTTTATCAATCTTTTTATCTCATTTTGAGTATTCATAGTTGTAATCAGTGATGGGTCATGTTTTAGCTGTTTATTTAGCGTTAAAATAGATGTATTTAGATTTGAAGTAATCGCTGGAACGGTTGATTTTATAATCAAAGATGAGAAGTTTCTATAATCTTGTAGTATTTTCTCTTTTTCATACTTTAGTTTTATATTATCAAGAAGTTTTGAGCTTTTCTCTACAATATCTCTAATGCTATGAATATCGACAGTAGCTAACTCTTTTGTTAGAGATTGTAAAAATTTACTATCATAGCTATCACAAAAGTTTTTCCACTTAAATTTTAAAGAGATTAAATCTTGAGCTTTTGCATCACTTAAAGTAGTAAATGTCTGTTTTGCTAAAGAACTAGCCTCTTTATTGTGAAGCATCGATATAGCTTTTAAAATATACATAATAAGTGTTGTTAAGTTATCTAAAAAGTCTCTATTCTCTTGTAGTTTTACTCTATTAAGCTCTCCTATTAAAAAAAAAATTAAATCATTTTGAGTGTGTATATTTTTGTTATAGATACTCTTTTGTAACTCTTTTGGTAGTTTATCTGTATATCTATTTAGATTCTCTTCACACTCTTTTATCAAAACACCTTGCCGTTTTGCCTCTTTACAAAACTCTTTTCTATACTCATCTGGTGTTGCTATCTTTTTCTCTTTAGAGAGATTCATTAAAGTATGTTTCACTACTTCATTTAGATTCACTTAACTTCCTTTTTGGTAAGTTTTGCAACAACATCACCAAATAGCTCCACATCTTCTAAGACAGCTTTTATAGGTATAAAGTCTTTATCGAGTGTTATCGTCAATTTGTCTAAACTTTTCTCTTTTACACTAATATTTAAAATAATATTTTCATTCTCTTTATGGCTTTTTATCTCTATTTTTCCATCTACTTTATTAGCACCAATTGCAATAAAATTTTGAGTTCTGTTTACATCTAACATATTTTTTATATTAAATATAAGAGTTAAAATATCATTTGTAGAGTAGAACTTTAAGTTTGCAAAAAATGTTTCGTTTTTACCTTTGTTCTCTATTCTCTCTTTTTTGATGTCAACTTTTTTATTAAAATGGTTTATCAAGTATGTATCTCGTTTTGTTTTAAAACTATTCTCTCTCGATTTTATATAAAAATCGGGAATAAAGATAGAATCTTTTATTTTTCCTAAACTTGTATACTTTTCGATTCTACCTGCTGTTATTGTTTTTAAAAAACCTCTAGTTTTTGCAGTTAATTCTATTTTATACTCATCTTTACTCTCAAGAATATTAGCCACAGCTTCACCTGTACCAAAGAGACCAAATTTTACTTTATATTTTAGAGTTAACTCTTGTGCAAAAATAAATATATTACATATAAGTATTAAAGTTAAAATTTTCATAGAGGAACCTTTATCTTAATCTTTTCCTATTATATTAAAAAGTTGTTGTGAAAACTCATAAATTGAGGCTCTATTTTAAATTTTAGTAACAATCATTAACAATAGTTAACTTAAATTTTTTTATGTAACAAAAAAGTAATAAAAATGTAATAAAATGTACAAGCAGTAATTTTTATATATTTGTGGAGTTAAAATGTTAAAAAGAGTTTCGATAAAATTTCAATTGATTGTAATTAGTACACTTTTTATACTATTTAGTATATTTAATCTATTTTATATGAAGTTTATTACATCTACTTTTGACTCCTTACATCAGATAAATATACACAAAGAGTATGTAAACACAGAGATGTTAGAGCTTAGAAATTATGAAAAAGATTTTTTAGCTTATAAAAATTTAGATTTTGTAAAAAAATTTGAAACTACACACTCAAACTTAATGACTAATTTAAACTATATAAGTAACTCTTTAAAAGAGAACTCTATCGATTCAGATACTACAGACAGATTAAAATCACTATTTATATCTTATAAAAAATATTTTTTAGAGCTTGTAGATATTCAAAAAAACATAGGTTTTAGTCATAAAGAGGGATTATATGGAAGCTTAAGAGCATCGATTCATAAGTTTGAGAAAGAGTTTAAAGCACTTGAGAATTACAAACTTTTGACAGATATGTTAACTCTTAGAAGAAATGAAAAAGATTTTATGCTTAGATTATTACCAAAATATATAGATAAGTTTGAGAAAAATTACAAAAAAACAAAAAAACATCTGTTAGAGCTTAATTTAGATAGTGATACAAATGCTAGATTAGTCTCTTTTTTAGATGATTATAGATTGAAGTTTTTTAACTTTTATAAAGCTGTAAAAGAGAAAGGAATAAATCAAAAAGATGGGAAACTTGGCGATGTGACTCTCTCTATTACAAAAATAGAGAAAACGCTAAATCAATTCTCAAAAGAGATTGATGAGAAAGTATCTGCAAAAATATCTGATATGGAGCGACTAGGGTTAATTATAATTATCTCTTTTGTATTAGTAACAGTTCTATTTGTCTCATTTATCTCAAAAAATATTATAAACTTAATAACTAAAATAAAAGTAGAGACAAGAGATATAACAGAGAGCAGAGATTTAACTAAAAAAGTTAAAACAAATGCTAAAGGGGAGATTGTCTATATCTCAAGGTCTATTAATCTTTTAGTAACTTTGTTTAAAGATGTAATAGAACTTGCTAAGAGTCAATCTGATAAGACTCTAATTTCAACTGACGAGCTTAGTCAAACCTCTGTCGCACTTGCAAAATCATCAAATAAGCAAAATGAGACTGTAAAGCATATAGATATTTTAGTTAAAGATATTGGTGAGAATTTAGATATTACCGAAGAGATGGTAATCACAACAGCTGAAGATTTAGAAGAGGCTAAAGAGGTTTTAAATAGTTTAGCTCTAAATTTAAATAGTGTTGTAGATAAAATTTTAGAAAATAGCTCAAAGCAAAGTGATATATCTCTGAAAATAAATAACTTAACAGAATCTGTTACTCAAGTAAAAGATGTTTTAGGAATCATAAGTGATATTGCTGACCAAACAAATTTACTGGCACTCAATGCGGCAATTGAGGCAGCTAGAGCGGGAGAGCATGGGCGAGGTTTTGCTGTGGTAGCTGAGAATGTTAGAGAACTTGCAGAGAGAACACAAAAATCTCTAAATGACATAAATATTACAACAAATACAATTGTTCAAAGTGTTGAAGATGTTAGTAGTGATATTAATTCAGTATCAAAAGATATACTCTCTCTATCTGACAATGCATCGGAATTAGTTAATAATGCTAAAGAATCTGAAGATAAACTAGCCTCTACAATAGTTATATCATCAAAAGCTGTTAGAAAATCAACTTATATCGCCTCTAAAACAAAAGATTTAATTGAAGTTATGGAAGAGCTTGTATCGATTTCAAATGAGAATAGAGATGTTGGTGGAAAGATAGAAAATATTTCCAAAAAACTATTCTCTATGTCAAAAGAGTTAACAGGGCTATTAAACGATTACAAGGTTTAGTGTTTGAATAGTCTTGATAAGGTAATACAGATAAAAGAGAAGATAAAGCCCTTTAGTAAGAGTTTAAATATCTTAATTGTTGAGACAGATGATTTTGTTTTAGCTATTTTAATTAAATTTCTATCACCCCTCTTCTCTAATGTATTTAGCTCAAAAAATGCAACAGAAGCTATAGATATTTTTGAAAAAGAGAGTATAGATTTAATTATAACAGACAATGCCCTCCCTCTTAGAAGTGGAATAGATATGATTAGAGATATACGAGCTTTAGATGATAATGTTCCTATTATTTTGCTTACAGCTAAGATAAGTGATTTGGATTTAATTCTAGCACTAAATCAGAGAGTTACTCAATTTGTCTTAAAACCATTTGATTTTTTATTGATTATAAATGCAATTGATATATGTATAAATAAAGTTATTGTTAAAGAGATTCGAGCAAAAAGCAAAGATGCTGAGATAAAAGTTTTAAAAAAACAAGAGGCAAAATCAAAAGTGGAACATAGTTTAGCTTTTAAAAAAGAGTTAAATTTAATAGAGAATGACCTCTACTATAAATATTTAGATATGCCAGATAGCTCTCTTGATAGAAGTTGGCTTGTAAATATTCACTATAAGCCACTAGATGTTTTAAGTGGTGATAGCTACTCACTTAGAAGTATTGATAAAAATCGAGTTCTCTTTTTTCTATTTGATGCGATGGGAAAAGGAGTCTCAGCCTCTATCTCTACTGTTTTGTCTACATCACTTATAAATCACTTGATAGATTTGGAAAAAGAGCAAGAGAAATTTAATTTCCAATGCTTGATAGATAGCTATATTGAGTTTATAAAAAAGAATATTTTAGATGATGAGATTGTATCTGTAACATTTGTTTTATTAAATATTGAGTTAGAGACGATGGAACTCTCTATGTTTGGAATGCCTCCACTTCTATTAAAAGATAAAAATAGTAAAATCACAAAGATAAAAAGTAATAATTTACCAATTTGTAAATATATAGATAGTAATAGAATCGATAACTATTGTATTAAAAATTTTGATAAAATACTATTTTATTCAGATGGATTAATCGATAGTAAAATCAAAGGGGGACTCTACTCTGAATGTATCAAAAAAGATTTTAAAAAATCTATCTATAAGAGTGAGTTTTTAGATAGAATAGATGCTAAAATAAAACATCAGCAAGATGATTTGACGCTAATCTATTTTAATAGATTAAAAACAGAACCTATAGCTCAAAAACATATAGAGATAAATGCAATGGAATCGGAGTTAGATATTGCAACTGAAGAGATTGAAAGCTTTTTAGATAAAAATATATCTAATGAAAATTTTAAATTGGAGTTTATGGCATCTTTTTTTGAGTTTTTATTTAATGCTTATGAGCATGGTAGCTTTGGTATTAATTATGAAAAAAAACAGAATCTAATGGAGAGTAATCTATATTACGATACTCTTTTAGAGCTTGAAAAAAAGTATGGTTTAGAGAGAAAAATATATATAAATATTAGATTTTTTAAAAAGACAAAAAAACATATTATTTGTGAAATTGAAGATGAAGGTAGTGGTTTTGATACCTCTATTTTGAGAAATAAATTGATAAATGAAGATGAGTTTCATGGTAGAGGGGTTGTTTTAGCTCAAAAGACAGTTGATGAGATATATTATAACTATAGGGCAAATAAAGTTATTTTAATAAAAGTTTTAAAGGATAAAAATGGATATGAGGATTGAAAATCTCAATGTGTATATAGATGGAAATCTTAAAAGTTTATCAGAAGTTAGACAAGTGAGTTCGGAGATTGATTTAATTACAAAAGAGTCAAAAAATATTGTTTTAATTCTATCAAACTCTCTATCAATCCCCTCATCTCTAATAGGATATTTAATAAAAATCATCAAACAAAATAGCGTAAATTTAACTCTAAAAGTTGGAGATAAAAGAGCTTACGATACATTAGATGATTTGAATTTAGTTAGATTATTTAATGTACAAATGATTAAATGAATCTTGCAAAATATAGTTGTCAGAGTATTTTAGATTTAGCTCTTATTGTTCCGAAAAGCTATAAGAGTTATACTCTATCAGATTCATTAGAGTTTAATAAAAAAGTAATTTTAGATGTAAAAGTTATCTCTGCTCAGAGTCAGGGAAGAGTCTTTAAAGTCTATCTATTTGCAAAAAATTTAAATATCTATCTAAACGCTGTTTTTTTTAACTACTCAAAATATCATATAAATCTTTTCACACATAATAAAGAGCTTTTTTTAGAGGGTAAAATAGAGTATAGAGATAGTTATCAAATGAATCAGCCAAAAGAGGTAAAAAAAGAGAAAATATCTAAAATTGAGATTAAATATCCAAAACGAAACAGTAGTGAATTAAGAGAGTTTATTTTAGAGTATTTAACTTTTAAATCTCTCAAGAGTTACGATTTTTCAGATTCACTAATCAACTCTATACTGAAGATTCACAATCCTGATAATAAATTTGTTTTAGAGTATGAGAGAGAAAAGGCTCTATTTGGAAAATATCTACAAGCAGTTAAATTTTTAGAAGCTTATAACTATATTTTAAAACTCAAATCCAAAAAGAGAGATTTTGAATCTACAAAAGAGTTAAATAATGACATAACACCTTTTATAAAAAATCTTCCATTTAAACTAACAGATGACCAAAGTAGAGCTATTGAAGATATAAAAAAGGATTTAGCAGGTAAAAAATCGGCTAAAAGAATCGTAGTAGGTGATGTTGGCTCAGGTAAAACGGTTTTAATTTTAGCTTCGAGTCTAATAACCTATCCAAACCACTCTATATTGATGGCTCCAACTACAATTTTAGTAAATCAGATATATAGCGAAGCTAAAAAACTACTGCCTAGTTTTATGAAAATTTTACTCTTAACGGCAGATTCTAAAGATGAGGATTTAAGTAAATATCACTTTATTATAGGAACTCATAAACTGCTCTATCAAGAGCTTCCAAAGGCTGATTTGATTATGGTAGATGAGCAACACAGATTTGGAACAAATCAGAGAAAACTACTTGAATCATTAGTTTTAAAAGATGAGAAAAAACCCCACTTTTTACAATTTTCAGCCACTCCTATTCCTAGAACAAAAGCGATGTTAGATGCAAACTTGATTGATTTCTCTTTTTTAAAGCAGACTCCATTTAAAAAAGATATTAAAACAAAAATTGTAACTTCAAGTGAGTTTCCAAAACTGCTTGAGCATATAAAGAGTGAAATAGAGCAAAATAGACAAGTTGTAATAGTCTATCCACTGGTTGAAGAGAGTGAAAAGTTTAACTATCTATCGATTGAAGAGGCTAGAGAGTTTTGGCAAAAAAGATTCAAAAGAGTCTTTGTAACATTTGGAAAAGATAAAAACAAAGATAGAGTTTTAAATGATTTTCGAGAAGATGGAGATATTCTACTCTCAACAACAGTTATTGAGGTTGGAATCTCTCTACCTAGATTATCTACTATTGTAATCTCTGGAGCAGAGCGATTAGGTTTTGCCTCACTTCATCAACTGCGTGGTCGAGTTGCCAGAGTTGGACTTAAGGGCTATTGCTATCTCTTTACAAAGCAAAAATCAAAAAGATTAGATGAGTTTTGTAAAACTACAAATGGATTTGAGATAGCAGAGCTTGATTTAAAATATCGAGATAGTGGAGATTTATTAACTGGAAGTGAACAGAGTGGAAAAACTTTTAAGTTTTTAGATTTAGCTAAAGATGAAAAGATAATTCAAAATGCTACTAAAGCTTTAGAGAGTTAATTTTAATCAAATCCAAATATTCAATTTTTACAGCTTCATCAAAAACCTCATAAAAATCTCTCTTTTGAATAATAGATAACATCATAGCAATAGCTCCTAGGTGAGAGCAGATTAAGATATTTTTGCCATTTAGTGAATCTAAAAAGCTTTTTGCTCTAGCTCTAAAATTATCTATCGATTCATTTAAGATAAAATCGCACCAGTTTTTGGTGCTACTCATTGCGTTAGGTGGAGCTAAGTGTTTAAAGTCATTAAAATTTTGTCCCTCAAACTTGAAGCTAACTTCGTTGATAAGTGGGGTTTGTATAAAGTTTATATAGTCTAAATGCTCTAGGGTTTTAATACTTCTTTGTAGTTTTGAGGAGTAGATAGAATCAAAGTCTATTTTTTCTAACTCTTTTTTTCTATCTATAAATTTTTGAGTTTTGATAAAATCTAAATCTATATCAACATCAAAAGAGCCGTTATAGCACTTTTGATATTTTTTCTCTACGCTGGTGTGTCTTAGTAGATAGAGATTCATTTAAATAACTCTACAAATTGCTCAAATGGTAAAGGTTTGCTAAAGTGGTAACCTTGGTAGTCATTACAGCCATTATCTTTTAAAATATTTAAATGCTCAATCGATTCAACTCCTTCAGCTGTTACATTCATATTAAGAGCTTTTGCGATAGAGATGATAGCAATTACTATATCTCTGCCTTGCTCTTCTGTAATATCAAATACAAAAGATTTATCGATTTTTAGACAATCTATATTAAATTTTTTAAGATAAGAGAGAGATGATTGACCAGTTCCAAAATCATCAATAGATATTGTAAATCCAGCTTTTTTTAGATTCTCTATTTTGTTTTGAGCCTCTTTTAAGTTGTTCATGACGATTCTCTCTGTGAGTTCTATATCAATATCTTTTGGAGATATGCCATACTCTGATATTAATTCAATAATTTCATTATGGAAATTTTTAGATTTAAATTGGTAATTTGATATATTTATAGAGATTTTTAAACTATCAATATTTAGAGAGTTTAGATTTTTAATATCTTTACATACAAGCTCTATTAAATATTGACTAAGCTCTTTCATCGTGCCATTCTCTTCAGCAATTGGAATAAATATATCAGGAGAGACGAAGCCCAATTTTGAGTTATTCCATCTCATAAGAGCCTCAGCTCCAATAATTTCACCATTTTTTATATCAACTTTTGGTTGATAATAGACACTTATCTCATCTTTCTCTATTGCTTGTCTTAAACTGTTCTCTAAATCTAATCTCTCAAGAGCTTTTCTATTCATCTCTAAATTAAAATACTCAAAACTATTTTTTCCATTTGATTTTGCAATATACATTGCTGTATCAGCATTTTTCATAAGCTCTTCTGAAGTTTCTCCATTTTCTGGATAGAAACAGATTCCAATACTAGCAGAGATAAAAACCTCTTTATCATTTAATATAAACTTTTCACAAAGAGCTTTTATCACTCTTATTGCTATATATGAGCTATATTTAAAATCTTCAATATTCTCTAATAAGAGTGTAAACTCATCTCCTCCTAATCTTGCTAGAGTATCGGAGTTTCTAAGTTCATGTTTTATTCTCTTAGTTGCTTGTTGTAGAAGTAAATCACCCATATGGTGACCTAAAGTATCATTTACAGTTTTGAAATTATCCAAATCTATAAAGAAAATAGCAAATTTTTTATTCTCTCTTTTTGATGATTCTATAGCACTATTTAATTTATCTTTAAAATGCACTCTATTTGGAAGATTTGTTAATATATCAAAATAGGCTAATTTTTTAACCTGCTCTTGGTCCCTCTTTTGGTCTGTTATATCTATAAATACACCGATATAGTTTGTTACATTTTGATTATCATCATATATCGCTTTTATATTTAACCACTCTGCAAAAAGTTCACCGTCACTACTTCTATTAACTAACTCTCCTTGCCAAAAACCATTTTTATCAATATCTCTCCACATATCTTCATAAAACTCATCATCTTGCCATCTTGAACTTAAAATATTTGGATTTTGATTAATCACATCATCTTGAGAGTAGCCAGTTATCTTCTCAAATGCACTATTTACTCTAATAATATTTTTATTCTCATCAGTTATTAAGATACCCTCTTCTGTATTTTCAAAAACAGTTGAGGCTAATTTTAAATTGGCTTCATATATTAACTGTTGAGTAATATCTTGAGCTACCAATAAAATTACATCTTTGTTGTTTAAATCTGTCTTTATTGCCTCTATCTCTAGCGATATATCACTATCTTTTAGTTTCGAAATAATATTCTCTATATTATCTTTTTTTTCTATGTTTTTTATAATATTATCGCTATCTATATTTTCAAAAATTTCATCAACTCTACTACCTTTTATATCTTTAGCTATTAAACTTTGAGCTTTTTGGTTTAAATCTACTATTTTTAAATCATCGAAAGAGAGAACAAAAACACTATATGTTGAGTTATTAAAGAGAGTCTCATACTGCTTTTGGTTCTGTTTGAAAATTTTATCTATTAAAAGAGACATATTTTGAATATTCTCTGTTAAAGAGCTTATCTCCTCTATTGAGCTATTTGGCCAAGATATATTTTCTCTATTTTTTAGTTTCTCTGGTAAGTTTGTTGTAATATTTGCCAATCTGTTTATAGAGACAGATATACTATTTCTAAGCAGATAACTAAAAATTAGAGTAACTATAATAACCATTAACATAAATCTAAAAGATTCAATATAGTATTTTTGAAGCTCATCAATATATGGAGCATAGTTTAATTTTGTAATTAAAACTAAATCACTGCTTAACTCTATCTTTGAAGCGAAGCTAGATAGAAACCAAGTTCTCATAGGGGGAAGATTTGGGTTTTGATTTATTAAGTGATAAATTTCTCTCTTTTTATTAAAAATATCTATATTAAAGTTATCATATTTAAAGTTCTCACTAATTAATAAGACTTTTCTATTTTCTAAGTTTAAAATTGCATTTTGGCTAAGTTTATTGTTAAATATATCTTGTAGGTAAGCTATTTTTTGAATATATACTATCTCTCTATCTTTTTGTTTTATCTTATGTACTAAATATTTATCAACTATATAGACTCTCTTTTCTATATCTATTTTTAGTTTTTTTTGAAAACTATCTTTTTTTGCAACTAATTCTAATTTATTGTTTTTTGAGATAGAGTATATAGCTTCAAATTGAAAGTTTTCATTTAACTTACTCTCTATCGAGTATGTACAGAAGTTGTTTACAACGGTTTTGTTGTTTTTTATAAATAGCTTAAAGTTATCTTTAAAATGCTCTATTGATGTGATTAAACTATCTTTTATATGTTGTTGATGGTTTTGAAAAATTCTATTTGAGTTTACACTGTTTATATAGAAGCTGAAAAATATTACAAGAGTGATTGCTGTTGTAAATATTATATCTTTCATAGATATCTGTTTTAAGTTTAAAAATTTAAATCTACGATGATTTATAGCTAAAAATATTATAATTATATTTGCAATTATTGCATTAAACAGAGCATTTATAGGCTGTTTTAAAACTATCAATTCAACTTGAGTAGAGTTGAAACCCAAGAAATATTTATAACATACATATGCTATTGGAGCTCCTAAAACACTCCAGAAAAGAACATCAATAACAAATAGATTTTTTATTTTTTTTCTATAAAAATAGGCAACAAATAGAGCTTCTAATACAAAGTTAATTGAGGCATAGGGGTGTTTCCAGAGAAAAATAAGATAACTATGAGAGATTATTGCTACTATCAAAGTAGAGCGAAGATTTAGAATCGAAGCACTAATTAAGACAAAAATACTTCCAAAAATTTGATGGACTCCAAAAAACATATTTATAGCAAATATATTTCCAAGTAGTCCACATACAGAGAGTAGTGCTGTTATTGAAATCTCTTGATACCTATTCAAAATATACCTTTCCAAAGTCTTATTTAGTTAAAAAAAAGTTGACTAGTAAAAATTATACTTAAAAAAGTTACTATAAAAATTAAATAAGTTAGTTTTGTAATAAAAGCAGTAAAGTATTTAATAAGATAAGCTCAACTATCTCTATATTAAAACCGATGACATCACCATTTATAAAACCAAATCTATTTTCTATCTTTTTAGCAATAAAGAGTGTAGAGATATATGTAATTGAAAAAATAGTTACTGTTTTAATTACACCAGTGAGAAGTATTAAAAAACTAAAGATAAATAGAGTCACTATCAAAAAACTACTTTTAGAGAGAGAATCTTTTAAAGCATTTGCAAAGATACTCTTTTGATGAGGTTTATAGTGAAGTAGTAAAACTGTTATGCTAAATCGAGATAGAGTAAAAGCGATAATTAAAATTAAAAGGGTATTTTGAGATAAAAAAACTTCATAGAGAGCTAGAGTCTTTAGAGCTATAAAGATAATCAAAGAGCAAACACCCATAGCACCAATGTGAGAATCTTTTAAAACTTCATATATATTTTTATTTGAAAATGATGCAAAGTAGGCATCTACAATATCAGCTAGAGCATCTAAGTGTAAAAAGCCATAGAGAACAAAATAGATAAGAGAGCAGAAAATTGCAATGTAATACTCTTTATAAAAGAGAGTTAAAGTCTCAAAGATAAAATAGAGCAAAACTGCAAAGATAATTCCAATTAAAGGGAAACTAAGTAGAGTTGATAGATAGAGTCTTTTTGATTCTTTAAACTCTTTGATATTAATAGTGAAAATTGTAAAGTATGAGATTGCCAATAAAAAACCGTTTAAAATATCTCTCATTTGATTCGTTTTTGGATTCCATAGATAGCTTGATAGACTCTATCTGATTTTTTAGCTACTAGTTGAGCTACTAATCCTGTTGTATCTACAAACTCTCTAGTAGATTTATCGATAGCAATTGTTGAGTTTGAAATATCATTTATTATAAATACAATATTTTTTTTTAATTTTAAAATCTTTTTTATCTCTTTTAGAATCTCTTTTTGAGGTGTTTTCTGCTCTAATTTATTAAAAATCCAAATACTTAAACAATCTATCAAAATAGTCTTATGTCTACTCTTTTTTATAGTTTTATAGAGATGGATTCCTTGCTCTATCAAATCAAATCTATCTTTTCGCTCTAAGGAGTGGTTTTTTATCCGTTTTTTCATCTCTCTGTCATTAAAGTTATCAATATAAGTTGCGATATAGAGAGGTTTTTTTTTCGCAATTTGCAGAGTTTTAAGAAGAGCTAAGTGGCTCTTGCCACTCTTTTGCCCCCCTAAAAAGAGTATTTTCACTTATGAGCCTCTAAATACTCCTCATAGTTTCCTCTAAAATCGATAATTTGACCATCAGGTTTTATCTCTATAATTCTATTTGCAAAAGCATCTAATAGTTCCCTATCGTGAGAGACACAAATCGCATTTCCTCCAAAGTTATAAAGAGCTTCACCAAGTGCGATAATACTCTCTAAATCTAAGTGATTTGTAGGCTCATCTAAAACTAAAAAGTTTCCACACTGAAGCATTATTTTAGAGAGCATCATTCTATGTTTTTCACCACCACTTATATCTTTAATACTTTTCTCTTGCTCTTCACCACTAAATAGCATTCTACCTAATGCACTTCTAACTTCTGAAACATCAACTTTTGAGTTGAAGCCTTGAAGCCACTCATATAGTGTCTCATCTCCTGTAATTAAATCTGTTGTATTTTGAGGAAAGTAGTTGTTTTTTACTGTACCACCCCACTTTATCTCTCCATTGTCTGGCTTTAGCTCATTCATAATCAATTTACAAAAAGTTGATTTTCCAACACCATTTGCACCAATTAAGGCAATTTTATCACCCTTTTGAATACTTAAAGTAAGGTTGTCAAATACAACTATATCATCAAACTTTTTACTAATATTCTCAATCTCTAATACATCTTTTCCAATCTCTCTATTTGCTTTAAATACAATACTAGGGTCTCGTCTGCTAGATGTTGTAAGTTCTCCAATATCTAGTTTATCAAGCTGTTTTTGTCTACTTGTTGCCTGTTTTGCTTTTGAAGCATTTGCAGAGAATCTAGCGATAAATTTCTCTAACTCCTCTTTCTCTTTCATCTTCTTTTCTCTATCCATTTGAGACTGTTTTTGCATCAAGTTTGCAGCTAAGTACCAATCATCATAATTTCCAGTAAACTCTCTGATTTTTTTAAAATCCACATCTAATATATGAGTTACAACAGAGTTTAAAAAGTGTCTATCATGTGAAATTACAACCATTGTCCCCTCATGTCTTGTAAGTTCACTCTCAAGCCAAGCGATAGTTTTTAAGTCTAAGTTATTTGTAGGCTCATCTAAAAATAGAATATCTGGTTTTGGAAAAAGCACTTGAGCAAGTAGAATTTTAAATTTATCAGAGTTTTTTATATTTTTCATAAGTGAGTAGTGCATATCTTGAGAAAACCCTAAATCTGTTAAAATTCTCTCTATTTTTACAGAACACTCATAAGTTGGGTCTTCCTCTACACAGATAACTTCAAGCTCTGCTAAACGATTGTTTACATCATCAGATTCAAAATCACCAGCAGTATATAACTCCTCTTTCTCTTTTGTTGCATCAAAAAGTCTTTTATTTCCATAAAGCACAGCATCAAAAAGAGTATACTCTTCAAAAGCGTACTGGTTTTGTCCTAAAACACCAACTTTTAAACCAGATTCAATAGAAATATCACCATTTGTTGCATCTATCTCACCTGATAATATTTTTAAAAAAGTTGTCTTTCCTGCACCATTTGCTCCAATCAATCCATATCTCTTACCAGTATCTAATTTTAAGTTTATACTCTCAAATAAGATTCTCTTTCCATATTGCTTTGTTAAATTAATAGTTTGTAGCATTTATTCTCACTTAGTAGATTTTTTCCAAATTTTAGCGAAAAAAAGAGAAATATAAAACATATAAGGGTTTTTTTTAAAAAAGAAAGGGGTTTAGGAGAGGGGGAGAGGATATTATTTTGTAAACTCCTTTAGGTATAGATTGTCACCTGATAAAAATAGACCATAATCTTTAGAGTCATTACTAAAAATTACTCCTCTTTGGTGACCATAATCATTGTTATCAGCATCAATCGAGAAGTTTAAATCATTGATTTTGCCATTTTCAACTCTGTAAAAATCTAAATAAGATTTACTATTATATGTATAGCTGATAAAGCTTTCATCGTCTATATCTGCTACTTTAACCTCTTCTTCTGTTGTTGCTGTCTCTTTGTTAGTAATATTATTTTTGATTAAAACTGTCTCTCTAATTGGAAGTGCTAGAGTCTTATCACTATCTCTAAAAGTGAAAGCTTTATGGTTATATTCAGCTTCACTATTTATATACCAAGAGTTTTCAAATTTTGAATCCTCTGGAATTAAAACTTTATCAGATGCAACAGGGTTTGCAAAATCACTAACATCAAAAAGCTCTAGTTTTAACTGTTTTGTTCTACCCTCTTCATCAGCCTCTCTACCAACTGATAAAATTTGGTTTTCATCTACAAAGTGAAGATAGCTAGAGAATCCACTAATACTAAGCTCACCAACTTTTTTAGGATTAGTAACATCACTTAAATCAATTGTATAAAATGGGTCAGTCTGTTTAAATGTTACAACAAATCCTTTATCACCATTAAATCTAACAGATTTGATAGTCTCGCCCTCTTTTCCAAGACCGTTAAGCTCACCTTTTACTTTTAACTCACCCTCTTCTGATTGTAGAGTAAAGATAGAGTTATCAGTATCACCTTGCCAACTAAAACCTTTTGTTGTAGCTATTCTAAGCGTATCTTTATGCTCACTTAGGCTAAATTGGTTTAAAATTCTACCATCAACAAACCCTTTAGCATCAAAATCTAACTCATCTTTGATATTAAATTTATAGATTGTACTTCTTGATTGATAATCTTCATATCTAAAATAGATTGGATAATCTGTTGATACTAAATAGATTGAATCGCTACTAGCATATACATTTTCAGAGTTTCCAATAGTAGAGACACTCTCAAAACTATTTAAGTTATCCATATCAAACGCTGTTACAGAAGTTACAAAACTAGCTTGATTTACTTTATATGGTGCATAAGTCTTTTCAGGTTTTAATAACTCTTGTTCTTTAGAATCTACTGTTATTTTAGGAGATGTTCTTTTCTCTACTATAGAGTAGTTATCATAATCTACCATATAGTACCCTTTATCATCTTTTGGATAGAAGTAGCAGTAGTTACTACCATTTGGATAATATAGCATACTTCTTGATTTTGTAATATTTTCACTGCTTTGTATCTCTGTCGCTTCAGAAATCTCTTCACCAGATGTTGGAATCTCTGGAGGTTGAACCTCTTCTGTTGAGACATTACACTCTACATAATTTTTTTGGTATTCAACTTTGTAAAATGGCATAAATCTACTAATTAAGTATAATTTATTATTTGTAACTCTACTATCGATAATATTTCCATCTAAAGTATAAGTGTTTGTTAAGTTAATATTTGCAATATCACTAACATCATATATCTCTACTTTACTGCTCTCGCTCCAGAGTGAGTAGTCGATACTTCCCCAGCTATCAATAAAGTTATAATTATTTGGATAGATTACAACTAATTTATTATCAACTAAATATAGCTCATTTGGTCTCGATTTTGTGTTTATTGTTGTGATAGGTTTTGTATTACTATTTAATAGATTATCAAATGTTGTTACATAGATTCCATTATTTTCCCAATTATTTGAGACATAAAAGATTTTATCTCCATTATGTTTTAAAATATCAGCCTCATCAACACCAGCTTCTTGAGTGTTTGTGCTTGTTGCATCATCTACACTCTTATCACTAGAGCTACTATCTTCACTTGTAGCTTCCATTACAGGCATAGTTGTTGGTGTAGGTACTCCACCATCAGTCATATAGTATGGTTGAGGATAGTAGTAGTCATCTGATTTGAAATTTCTATTGTGAGTAACTAAAATATCTATATACTCATTTAACTTCTCTTTTGATTCGAAATTTTGAAGATTACTCTCTTTATCTGATAAATATATAGTCTCATCTGCGTTAGATTTTACCCAAAATCCCTCTCCACTTGCTATTATGTCCATTTGTGGATAGTTCTCATCACCATTTTGAGAATATTTACTCCAAGCACCTTGAGAGTATTTCCATATAATTTTATCACCAAATATTTTAGGAGTTAAACTACTATTTATTGGAAGAGATTTTAAATTCCAACCCTCTTTAAACTCTATTTTATCGATTCTCTGTGTATATTCACCCTCATTTGATAGTGTTAAATTAAAATCACTATTTGCTTGTATCCAAATACCATCAGATGGATTTATATCTCCAGTTTCTTTAAATTCTTCATTAAAGATATATACTTTATTTATATCTTTATTTTCTAATAGCTTTTCAGCTGTATAAGGTGTACTTAAACCCACTAAATTCCAGCCTGATTGCATCTTTACAATTTCTGCAGATAGAGAGATTGAAATTAAGCTAGATGCTAATACTGTTGTTAAAAGTCTCATTTTTTATCTCCTTTGCTTTTTTTAAATTATAAAAAAAGATTGTGCTAAATAAGTGCTGTTTTTTTTTATTAAAGTTTTTTATGCCCAAAATGGTTAAAAAAAGTTAAATATTCACATTTTTACATCTGTTTATTGAATAAATTTAAATAAGTTTTTTGTTTTTGTTTTTGAAATTAATCATAAAAATGCTATATTATGTAAAATTAGTTCAGAAGTTAGGTGTATTTATGAAAGAGTTTCATATTTTAGTCGTTGAGGACACAAAAGAGTTAGCTGATGAGCTTATCAAAATTTTAAGAGTTTTTAAATATAACAATATATCTCTAGCCACTTCAGGAGAAGATGCTCTCGAGATAGCATCTAAGCAGAGAATAGATTTAGTTATTATGGATGTTATTTTAGCTGGTAAGTTAGATGGTGTAGAGACGGCCAAGCATATAAAAGATACAGCAATAATATTTTTAACATCACTTACAGATGATTATGTGATAGAGAAAATTTTAGAGACAGATGGATTTATCTATTTAACAAAGCCTTTTAAAGTGCCTGAACTTAAAGCAAATATCTCTATTGTTTATAAAAGATTCAAAGAGAGAGCTAAGTTACAAGAGGATACTAAAGAGCTTAAAAATGATAGAGCAAATTTAGAAAATAAGCTCAATTTAGTTGGTTATGTAGAGAGTGATGTTATAAATTTAGAGAGTAGTTATATATATGATTTGAAAAATAAAAAACTGTTTTTTGATTCAAAAGAGGTTGAACTTACAAAAAAAGAGTCTGTTTTTATTGACCTTTTAGTTCAAAATAGGTCAAAAACAGTAGATTTTGATACTTTAAAAGAGTATATCTGGGCTGATTGTTCAACTCCAGATGCAACTGTTAGAAGTTTAGTTCGAAGAGTTAGAAAAAAACTAAATGAGGATTTAGTGAAAAGTGTCGTAAATATGGGATATAAGGTGTCTTAATTTAGTTTTAGAAACAGTTTTATAATACCCCAAATTGTCAAGACAGAAATTAAAAAATAGTAATTCTCTTTTAAATTTATAACTCTAAGCTACATTTTCATCTAATTCATAATAATTGATGTTATTAGATTTTAAGCTATCAG
>Ga0193959_1000050_pt1 | contig 49837 bp, 45 predicted proteins | sample FB_2_MG_FD_140333 | JGI IMG/M metagenome (GOLD analysis project Ga0193959, IMG submission 140333) | Microbial mat bacterial communities from the Broadkill River, Lewes, Delaware, United States - FB_2_MG | ecosystem: Environmental > Aquatic > Freshwater > River > Microbial mats | place: USA... | reverse complement strand
ATCAATATATGACTTTTCTTTAGATGAATTAAAAGAGACTTTAAAGCCTTCATTTAGAGCAAAACAAGTATATAACTGGTTATATAAAAAATATGCAACATCTTATGATGAAATGAAAAACATCCCAAAAGATTTAAAAGAACAACTAGAAAGTGATTACCCTATTGATGTAATGACTATCTTAAAAAAAGAAGTAAGTACGGATGGTAGTATCAAATATCTTTTTAAATTAAGAGATAATTTAACTGTAGAAGCAGTACTTTTACTTATGAAAGATAAAAAGAGAAATGAAGAAGGTGTAATTGTTCGTAGTGAAAAATACACTGTATGTATCTCTTCTCAAGTAGGTTGTAAAGTAGGTTGTACATTCTGTCTTACTGCCAAAGGTGGCTTTGTTAGAAACCTTACAGTTGGAGAATATATAGCACAAATTGTAAATATTAAAAGAGACAATGACATACCTGCTAATAAATCAGTAAACATTGTTTATATGGGAATGGGTGAGCCTTTAGATAACTTCAAAAACTTTACAAAAGCAGTAGGAGTTTTCTCAGAAGAAGAAGGTTTATCAATTAATAGAAGAAGACAAACAGTTTCAACTTCAGGAATTGCATCAAAAATTGAAAAATTAGGTGAAATTGACTTAGGAATTCAACTTGCTATTTCTTTACACGCAGTTGATGATGAATTAAGATCTGAGTTAATCCCTATGAATAAAGCTTATAACATTAAAACAATTATTGATGCAGTTAAAAAATTCCCAGTTGATACTAGAAAAAAAGTAATGTTTGAATACTTAGTTATTAAAAATAAAAATGACAGTATTGATGCAGCACAACAATTATTAAAACTTCTAAATGGTATTTCTGCAAAAGTAAATCTTATTTTCTTTAATCCATATCCTGGAACTGATTATGAAAGACCCGAAGTTGAAGATATGTTAAAGTTCAAAGATTATCTAAATGATAGAGGATTAATTTGTACTATTAGAGAATCTAAAGGTATAGATATCTCAGCAGCATGTGGACAATTAAAAGAGAAGGACGCTAATGGGATCGCTTGAGATATCACTAATAGTTTTTATAGCAATAGTAGCAGTAGTATCAGGAATAGGTTTTTATATTTATAACAAAAAAGAAGAGGAGAAGTAATTTTATGGCAATTACAAGATTTGCACCAAGTCCAACAGGATATTTACACATTGGTGGATTAAGAACGGCATTATATAGCTATTTATGGGCTAAGAAAACAAATGGTGAGTTTAAACTAAGAATAGAAGACACAGATAATGCAAGAAATAATGAAGATGCTGTTAAAGCAATTTTAGAAGCATTTGAATGGGTTGGAATGCCAAGTGATTGTGAAATAGAATACCAATCGAAAAGAACTGATATTTATAAAAAGTATATTGCTCAATTATTAGAAGAGGGTAAGGCTTATAAATGTTATATGAGTAGAGATGAACTTGATGCTTTAAGAGCAAAACAAGAGGCTGCTAAAGAGAATCCAAGATACGATGGTACTTGGAGACCAGAAGAAGGGAAAGTATTACCTGAAATTCCTGCTGATGTAGATCCTGTTATTAGAATAAAAGCTCCTACTTCTGGTGCTATTTTGTTTGAAGATGGTGTAAAAGGTTCTATGAAATTTGATGCAAACCAAGTTGATGATTTTGTAATCGCTCGTGCTAATGGAATGCCTATTTATAACTTTGTTGTTGCTATTGATGACCATTTAATGGGAATGACTGATGTTTTAAGAGGTGATGATCACTTATCTAATACTCCAAAACAAATCGTAATTTATAATGCTTTAGGTTTTGATGTTCCAAAATTTTATCATATGCCGATGATCAACAATCCATCAGGAAAAAAACTATCTAAAAGAGATGGTGCTATGGATGTTATGCAATATAAAGCAGATGGATATTTACCTGAAGCTTTACTTAACTTCTTAGTAAGACTTGGTTGGTCAAATGGGGATCAAGAAATTTTCTCAATGGATGAAATGTTAGATTTATTTGATCCAAATAATATTAATAAATCTGCATCTGCTTATAATGCTGAAAAGCTTTTATGGTTAAATGCTGAATATATTAAATCTGTATCAAATGATAGATTAGCTGAAGAATTAAAATTCTTTGATTTAGACTTAAGTGATTATTCTAAAAAAGATGAAATTCTTGATTTATCAAAACAAAGAGCTCAAACTCTTTTAGAACTAAGAGATTCTGTAAATTCTATTAAAAATACTCCTACTTCATATGAAGCAAAAGGTGTTAAAAAGTTTATAAAAGAAGATACAAATTCATTCTTAGAAAAATATTTAGAATTATTAGAAAATAATGAAAAATCACTAAATAGTGTTGAAGAAATTGAAAATATTACAAAACCTTTTATTAGTGAAAATGGATTAAAATTCCCTCAATTATTCCAACCAATTAGAATAGGATTAACGGGTGGAACGCAGGCGCCATCGGTATATGATATTATTTATGTTCTAGGATTTAATGAAACAAAAAAGAGAATGGTTACAGCAATGGAACAGAATTTCACTAAATAATAATAGCTTTTACTTGATTATTATAAAATAATCTGGCATAATAGTTTTGATTATTATAAAGGAAACAGAATATGAATATTTACGTTGGAAATCTATCATACAGAATGGGTGATAGTGAGTTAGAAGAAGTTTTTTCAAAGTTTGGTGAAGTTAAAAGCTCTAAAGTAATTACAGACAGAGAAACTGGAAGATCAAAAGGTTTTGGTTTTGTAGAAATGGAAACTGCAACAGCAGGTGCAGAAGCTATTGAAGCGCTTAATGAAAAAGAGTGTGAAGGTAGAACTTTAAGAGTAAACGAAGCTAGACCAAGAGAAGAAAGACCTAGAAGACAATTCTAATCTGCAATTTTATTTGGAAGATGAAGAGCTTACTCTTCATCAGATCCAAATCTTATAAACACTTTTTATAAGTGTTTTTTTAGTAAAACTATTTTTAATCTTGCGAAACAATACATAATTAAGTAACCATATAAATCTAATTTTTTATAAAAAAATTAATTAAATCAATATTAAAATATTACTGTATTTCCCTATATACCAATATTATAGTCACTAGATAAAATACTAGTGGCTACCTAATGGTTATTACAATTTTAAACAAAATCAGAAGCTTATGATATAATATTTTTATGGAGAAATTATGAAAATATTACTATTAGAAGATGATTTAATATTAAACGAAATAATACAAGAACATTTACTTGCTAAAAATAATGATGTAATTTGTGCCTTTAGTGGGGATGAAGCAGAGCAGTTATTGTATTCACAAAAGTTTGACTTATTGTTATTTGATGTAAATGTTCCTAATATTAATGGTTTTGATTTATTAGAACAGTTAAGGGAAAATGATATTAAAACTCCTGCAATTTTTTTAACTTCACTTGATATGATTGATGATGTTGAAAAAGGTTTTAAAGTTGGTTGTGATGATTATATTAAAAAACCTTTTGAACTAAGAGAACTTGACTTAAGAATTGAGAATATAAAAAGACTATTTAATCTAAATTCCAATGAAATTATAAAAATTAATGAATCCTTGTCAATTGATAAAGAAAATTTACTAATATTAAAAGATGATAAAAAAATTCATATGGCAAAAAAAGAGTGTGATGTTTTAGTTTATTTAATAAATAATAGCCAGAAAATTGTAAGTATTGATGAGCTAAGTCTTAATATTTGGGCATATGAGGATGCGCCTATTGCTTCAACAATAAGAACTTATATAAAAAATTTACGTAAATATTTAGGGGAAGAATATATATTAAATTTAAGAGGAGTTGGATATCGATTTAACTCGAAGTGAAAAAAGTACCTTTTTTAGATTTTTATCTCTATATTTGGGTTCATCGTTTATTTTACTAGTGTTTATTGGAGTATTTTATTTCCAAAAGGAAAAAAGTTTATATTTTGATTTATTAAAATCAAATATGCAAAATATAACTTCCAAAATATCTTCTGAAATAATTATTTCACATATGCAAGTATATTCTTTTAATAAAGAAAAATATGTTGATAGTGGTAGATATGAGGGCTCTTTTGCCTCAAAAAGAAAAAAATACTTAGAAAGCAAAGAGTATAAAATTGCTTTTTATGATGAAAATCAAAAGAAGATGTATGGTAGTTTGGATGATAAAATTGATTTCTCACAAACAATACAGTTTAATAATAAAGATTTAATTTTAATAGATAACTCAACTGTAGGACATTTAGGAATTGGATATATAGTAATTAAAGATCAATCTTTTGATGGGAAAATAGCAGATTTAAAAACAAATATTGTAATTTTTTTCTTAGCTTTATATCTAATTATTGCGCTTATTGGAGTTTATCTTGCAAAACTATTTTTAAAACCAATAAAAGATGAAAGAGAAAAATTAAACAACTTTATAAAAGACACAACACATGAGTTAAATACCCCAATTAGCGCTATTTTAATGTCAACTGAGTCCAATAACTTAAGTGAGAAACAAATACATAGAATAAGAATTAGTGCTAAAAAAGTCTCTGAGGTTTATAAAGATATTTCATATGTTTTTTTACAAAATAGTAGTATTCAAAAAAATATAGAAGTTTTAAATTTAGCAGAAATGATAAAAGAACAGTTAGAATATTTTGAGCCATTAATAAATAAAAAAAGAATAAAAATATCTACAAAATTAGAAGATTTTTCTTATGAAATGAATAGAGATGATTTTGTTCGTATTTTCAATAATATAATTTCAAATGCAATCAAGTATAATAAAATATCTGGTGAAATAAATATAGTTTTAGAAAATAGAAAACTTAGTATTAGTGATACTGGTATTGGGATTGAAGAGAAAAAATTAAATGATATATTTAAAAGATATTTTAGAGCCACAGCTGAGCAAGGCGGCTTTGGAATAGGGCTTAATATTGTAAATCATATTTGTCAAGATTACAATATAAAAATAGATGTAAAATCAACTTTTAAGAAAAATACAACTTTTATACTAACTTTTTAGAACTCCACACTTCCTCCATACAAGATAGATAAGATTCCTAAAATTAAATTAGGAGTCTTTAATGAAAAGCATATTTAAAATAGTAATAGCACTATTTATCTCTATAGGGTTTTTAAATGCCGAACCAGTTTCTCAAACTGGAGAAAAGAATGGTTATGAAATTAAACTAACATCTGAAAAGTCATTAGTTGTAGGTGATAATAAGATGAGTATCCAACTGTCAAAAGATGGAAATATTGTTACAGATGTTAAAGTAAAAGCAAAATTCTTTATGCCTGAAATGCCTGGAATGCCTTATATGGAATTCAAAGATAAGGGTAAATTAGTAGATGATAAATATAATCTAATGATTAATTTCTCAATGGGTGGAACTTGGCAATATCATATTAAGTTTAAAACAAATGATGGTCAAATACATACTTTAAGAGGTAGTGTGAACTTATAATGTTTAATAAAACACTATTACTAGGCTTTTTATTGATTTCATCAAGCAATGCAGAAATGCTTGATGAAATAGTAAATAAAGCATACTCTAACAATTATGATTTAATAAGCATAGAGAAATCAATACAATTGTCAGATGAAAATATAAAACTTGCTAAGAAATGGCAGAATCCAGTTTTGAGTTTAGGAATAAATGATATATGGTTTAATGATGTATTTTCACGTGATAATGAACCTATGCAAACACAGTATATTGGTATTTCACAAGTTATTCCTGTAGGAAATAAACTTCAAATAAAAGAAGATATACAAAAAAAAGATAAGCAAATAAATAAGTATATTTTTGAAGATAAAAAACTTCAGTTAAAAGCTAATATCTATGAGTTATCACTAAATATTTTAATTTTAGAGAAGAAATATACACTTTTGAATAACTATCAAAACAATTTATCAAAATTACAAAAACTTTATATGGGTCTTTATAAGTATGGTAAAGCTACTCAAAATGAAATACTAAATACAAAAATAGCTAATTCAAATATAAACTTACAAAAGCAAAATATAAAAAACAATATAGATAATTTATATTTAAAACTTGAAGAGATAACTTATGAAAAAATTGATTCAATAAATAGTGAAATTGTAATGGAAAAAATAGCCTTAGAAAAAAGTTTTACAAATCATCCAAAACTAAAAATATTAAATGAAAAGAATAAAAAGTTTAATAAAATTTCTGCTTTAGAGCTTGAAAAAGAGAGATCAGATATAAAAGTAAATGTTGCGTATTTTAATAGAGATGAAAAATATAATGACTATGCAAATATCTCAGTAAATATCCCTTTATCTGTATATAAAACAGAAAAAGTAAAAGCATTAAAAGCCAAAATTGAAGCTAAAAGAGCTTTAGTTGATATTGAAAGATTAAAACAAAACTTTAAAACTAAAGTGAATATTTTAGAAAACAATATGAATAATTCACGTCAAAACTATGAATTAATCAAAAAAAGTATAATTCCTTTAAAAAGAAAAATTCAAAAGAATTTAGAAAATTATAATAGCTTTGATATGGTAAAACCAGATGTATCTATTAAAAATCTAAATGAACTTATTTCATATGAGATAAAAGCTTTAAATGAAAAACAAAAATACTATACAAATATATCAAAATCAATTTATTATGTACAAAGGTTATCAAAATGATAAAACAAAAAATCAATATAACTATACTTTTACTACTTTTCTCTTCAATTTTTGCAAATGCAAAGATAATAGAAGTTGAGCAGTTATTTAATAGAAAAACAACTGAAGTTAAAGAAGAAAAAGTCTCAATAAAAAAAAGTTTTTATGGAAAAACATCAATTGATGAATCAAAAGTAGTTGATATAGTAAGTAGATTTGATGGTTTTATCACAAATTTAAATACAAACAAAACTTTTATGGATGTTAAAAAAGGGAATAAGCTCTTTTCTATTTATTCAGATGAAATCTTAGTAATCCAAAAAGAGATTCAAATAGCTAAGTCTTTAAATAGAAATTTGTATAAAAGTGCTTTATCAAAATTAAATACTTTAGATTTAAATAAAAGTGAAATAAACAAAGTAAAAAGAAATAAAATCTCATCAAAAGGAGTTTCTTTTTATTCTCCAATTAATGCAGTTGTTTTAAAAAAAACTATTAATAAAGGTAGTTTTGTTAAAAAAGGAAAACTTCTATTACAGCTTGTAGATATGGATAGACTATGGTTTATTGCAAAGGTTTATCAAAAAGATTTAGCCTTTTTAGAAAAAGGAATGGAAGCTAAAATATATATTGATGGAAAGGCAAAAGCCTATAAATCTACACTTGATTATATTTATCCTATAGTAGATGAAAAAAATAAGACAGTTGATGTAAGATTTATAGTTGATAATAAAAATTTAGAGCTTTATTCAAATATGTTTGCCAAAATTAATATTGAAAAAACTAAAAAAACAATGCTAACACTTCCTAAAACAGCTGTTTTAAATAAAGCAAGCAAATACTATGTATTTAAACCTGTTTCAAAAACTGAATTTGAGCCGGTGTTAGTTACTGCTAAAAGAATTACTTCAAATAAATATGAAATATTATCAGGAATTAAAAAAGGTGAAAAAGTAATAGATAATGCACTTTTCTTATTAGATTCAGATGCTGTTACAAATGCACTTTATGAATCTGACGATGATGATTGGTAGAAAAAGATGGTAGAAAATATAATCTCATTTAGTATTAGAAATAAGTTTTTAATACTAATTTTTACATTTATTCTAACAGTTTCTTCATTTTGGGCAGTAAAAAATACTTCCTTAGATGCACTTCCTGATTTATCTCCTCCTCAAGTAATTGTGCAAGTTAAGTGGGCAGGGCAGAGTCCTAAAACAATTGAAGAACAAGTATCATATCCTTTGATTTCAAACTTAATGTCTCTCCCAAATATTGAAACAGTAAGGGCTATGAGTTCATTTCAAAATGCTTTAGTATATATAATCTTTAAAGATGGTACAGATTTATATGATGCAAGAAATAGAATCTTAGAGCAGTTATCACAACTTCAAGGAACATTTCCCAATGGGGTAGATGTTTCTATTGGTCCTGACGCTACTGGTGTTGGATGGGCATATGAATATGCTTTGAAATCGGATAATAAATCCTTAGATGAACTTCGAACTTTACAAGATTATTACTATAAATATGCCCTTCTAGGAGTAGATGGAGTAAGTGAGGTTGCTTCTATTGGTGGGTTTATTAGAAATTATGAGATTACTTTAGATCAAGACAAACTAGTTCAATATAATTTATCTATTCAAGAAATAAAAAAGGCATTAACTTTAAATAACGATGATAAAGGTGGAAGACTAATACTTGAAAATGGCTTTGAACATCTAATTCAAGCTAAAGGTTATTTACAAAGTGTAGTTGATATTGAAAATATTGTAGTAAAAACTATGGATTCAATTCCTTTAAAAATAAAAGATATTGCTCAAGTTAATATTACTGCAACAAATAGACGTGGAATGGCTGATTTAAATGGTGAAGGTGAAACAGTAGGGGGAATTGTAGTTGTAAGATTTGGTGAAAATCCTTATGCAGTAATAAAAAATGTAAAAGAAAAACTAAAAACACTAAATGTAGATGGTGTAGAAGTAGTTGAAACATATGATAGAACTTCACTAATTGATAAGGCAATTGATACACTTAAAAATACCCTTTTAGAAGAGTCTTTAATTGTTATGATTATAACTGCTCTATTTTTATTCCACTTTAGAAGTGCTTTGATTATTATAATTACTTTACCACTTACTGTATTAATTACATTTTTATTAATGAAACTTTTTGGTTTAGGTTCAAATATTATGAGTTTAGGGGGAATTGCAATTGCTATTGGAGCAATGGTAGATGCGACAATAGTAATGGTTGAAAATGCCCATAAACATTTACAAAAAGAAACAAATATAAGTAATGAAAGAAGAAAAGAGATAATAATACAATCTGCAAAGCAAGTAGGGCGACCTATTTTCTTTGCACTTATTTTAGTTGTAGTATCTTTTTTACCAATTTTTGCCCTAACAGGTCAAGAAGGAAGACTTTTTACTCCTTTAGCTTTTACTAAATCCTTTGCAATGATAGCTGGTGCTCTTCTTTCTATTACAGTTGTACCTATTTTGATGGTGTTTTTAATAAAAGGAAAAATCATACGAGAAGATAAGAACTTTATAAATAAGTTTTTTATTTGGCTTTACTCTCCTTTATTAAAATTGTCTTTAAAACTTAGATATTTAATAGTTCTAGTTTTTATTGGTGTGATTATTGCAGCATATCCTGTTTATAAAAAACAAAACTGGGAATTTATGCCAATGATGAATGAACAGACTTTTATGTATATGCCAGTAACTCCTTATGGATTAGGAATTGACTTAGCAAAAGAGTTAACTCAAAAAACAGATAAGGTTCTTAAATCTTTTCCCGAAGTTCAAACAGTATTTGGAAAAGCAGGTCGTGCTGATACTGCAACGGATCCAGCCCCACTAGCTATGATTGAAACAATAGTTACTTTTAAACCACAAGATCAGTGGCGAGAAGGGATGACTTATAAAAAACTTATGCATGAAATGGATCAAAAACTTCAAGTAGCTGGTCTTATAAACTCTTGGACATACCCAATCCGTGGGCGAATTGATATGCTTTTAACAGGTATTCGAACACCACTTGGTTTAAAGTTATATGGAAATGACCATGAAGAACTTGAATCAACTGCTTCTTTAATAGAACAAAAATTAAAAAAGTTTGATAAGACTTTATCTGTTTCAACTGATAAAATAAATTCAGGGTATTATTTAAATATAGATATTAAACCTCAAATGCTTGATAGGTATGGAATAAATAAAAATGATGTTTTATCAACTGTTTCTTTAGGCGTTGCTGGAAATAAAATCTCAACATATATAGATTCATTAGAGAGATATCCAATTTCTCTTAGATTTGAAACAAGTCAAAGAGAAGATATAAAAAGCTTAGAAAATCTACAAATAAAAACAAAACTTGGATTTCAACCTTTAAGTACTTTTGCTATTTTAAAATATGAAGAGGGTGCCTCTATTATAAAATCTGAGAATGCATTAAATGTTAACTTTATATATATAACTCCAAAATCTGGCATAAGTGCAAAAGAGTATAAAGATGAAGCAAAAAAACTAGTAGAAGAGATTAAATTACCTAGTGGATATTATCTTGAATGGGCAGGGCAAAGTGAATATTTAGAAGCAGCTCTAGAGAGATTAATTTATATAATTCCTTTGACTTTTTTATTAATATTTATACTTATTTATTTTGCACTAAATAATATGATTTATACAATAATAATATTTTTTACGCTTCCTTTTGCATTAACAGGGGGAATTTTTTACTTAGAATATTTAAATTTTAATATTTCTATTGCAGTTATAGTTGGCTTCTTAGCTTTACTTGGAGTTGCCGCTGAAACATCAATTGTAATGTTGATTTATTTACATGAATCTATGCTTGAATTATATAATAAATCCAAGAATGTAAAAAAAGTGGACTTATATAACGCTGTATATAAAGGTGCTGTATTAAGATTAAGACCTAAACTAATGACACTTTTTGCAATATTAGGAGGATTGATTCCTATTATGTATATTGATGGTGTAGGGAGTGAAGTTATGCAAAGAATTGCTGCACCTATGATCGGTGGAATGGTCTCTTCTGCTTTTTTAACCTTGATAATAATTCCTGCAATATTTTATATTGTAATTTTATCTAAAGGTGAGCAGTTAAAAAATAATAAAATAAAGCACTAGAAATTTAAATTTTTTTAAGATAAAATAAATAATCTAAACGTTCACTACACAAAAGTACTATAAAATACAACTGAACATTTAGTAAGATTGTTTAAAATGAGACAGTATATATCTTGTAGTTAAACTACTTGTTAGTCTAGTCTTGGCACTTAGTTTTATTTAGAACTTTTGTTCTTAAAACTAGTGTTGGTTTCTCGGTTAAACATTTGATGATTACAAATGTAAAAAGGTGAATTCATTGAATTCTACGCAGATATTGATTTTTAATTAAATCAATATATACGGGTATTGAGAAAAGAGATAATCACTATAATAAGTGAAGATTTCTTCCTTTCGCAAAAGTATCCTTATTTGTCTTTTGATATGAAGTCCTATCAAATAAAAGATAAAAAAGGAAAAATGAAAGGTTATTTAACTATTAGAGTTAAAGATACTTCAGAATGGAAGCGATTGAACTATAAAGATAGTTCTAGAGGTTCGAGTATTGTCTAAATACAAGAAAACTTAAATAAATTAAACTAAAAAAAGAAGGATATAAAATGAGTACTAAAATGAAATTAGCAGGAATTATGTTAGGAGCAGCATTAACTACAACAGCTGCATTTGCAGGATCTGGATCTTGTGGTGCTGGTAAATGTGGTGGAGAAGCTAAAACTGAGAAAAAAGGATCTTGTGGAGCTGGTAAATGTGGTGGCGACATGAAAAAAGATGCTAAAAAAGGTTCTTGTGGAGCTGGTAAATGTGGTGGAGATATGAAGAAAGACGCTAAAAAAGCTGGTTCTTGTGGAGCTGGTAAATGTGGTGGAGATATGAAAAAAGATAAAAAAGCTGGTTCTTGTGGAGCTGGTAAATGTGGTAGCAAATAAGCCATAAATTTAAATTGAAGAAGTAAATACGATGATAAACTTACAGGGTTGTGGATTAGGTCTAAGAAGTGATTTTTTATTAGATCTAGAGGAAAACAAATTTCGTCCAGATTGGTGGGAGGTAACTCCTGAAAACTGGATGCATATGCCGAAGATTTATGAAAAAGCTTTTGAAGAAGCAGTTTTTTCTAGACCTACAGTAGCCCATGGTTTATCGTTATCTATTGGGTCTGTTGACAAACTAAATAGAAAGTTTGTCAAACAGATTAAAACTTTTTTAGACAGATATAATATAGAGTTCTATTCTGAACATCTTTCTTTCTCGTCATTAGATAATAAACAATCATATGAATTATTACCAGTACCTATGACTAAAAAAATGGTCGGAGTTATTGCGGATAGAGTAAAAGAAGTTGAGGATATAATTCAAAGAAATTTAATCCTAGAAAATGCTACATATTATTTAGTTCCTTATGCAGAAATGAGTGAAACAGATTTTATTAATGAAGTATTAGAAAAATCAGGAGCAAAAATGCTACTTGATGTGAATAATGTTTTTGTAAATTCTGTAAATCACTCTTTTAAATCAAGAAAATTTATTGATGAAATTGATAAATCAAAAGTTGCTTATATGCATATGGCAGGACACTATTTTGATGAAGATTCAGGACTAAAAATAGATTCTCACGGAATGCCTATTTGTTCAGGTGTATGGAAGTTACTTGAATATACTTTAAAACAAGTAAATGCTCCTGTAATGATTGAGAGAGATAACAATGTTCCTCCATTAGAAGAGTTAGTTCAAGAATATAAACAGATGAAAAAGATTTGTAAGGCAGTTAGAAATGGCTAGTTTAGAAAGAGATGTAGAAGATAGATTTTTTGATATTATCACTCATCAAGATAAAAATCCAAGCTCAAATGCATATGGAGTTTATCAAAAGCTTGTATTTTATAGATTTGAAGAAATAGTTAAAAATACATTTCCAGAATTTGTAAAATATGTATCTGAAAATGAATTAGAAAAATCTGTTTATGAATTTATGAAAAACCCTCCTTCAACTCCTTTTGTTTGGCAAATAGCTAATGATTATAGAAAGTTTGTAAAAAAACAGAAGCTATTTCATGATAGAAAATATTTATATGAATTATTATATTTTGACTGGATTGAAGTTGAAATTATGATGAAAGAGTATAAAGAAGAAAAGAAACCTAAGTTTTCTTGGAAAAATACTTATAAATTAGCTTCAAGTGCAAGGTTGAAAACTTTTAAGTTTGATATTATTAATAAAGATTATGAAAATAAACGTGAAAACTATTTGATTATATATAATGATTTTGAAATAGATGAAGTTTTATTTAGAGAAGTAAATCAGTTTATTTATGTATTAATAAAAGAGCTTAATAAAAAAAATACTATTGAAGCAGTATTAGAAAAAATATGTATAGAAAATGAAGTCTCACTAGAAGAAGCTAAGACAGTTTTAGAAGAGCCTTTAAAAGAATTGGTTCTTAAAAAAGCCCTTGTGAAACTATAAAGTTAAATTACAATTCTTCTTTAATAGCTTATTTGTATAGAAGTATGCAAATATAGCTGCAGAATAAATCATAACTAAAATACCTACCCATAAATATATATAATCAAGTTCAAAGTATTTTACTATTAAAAATGCAATTATTAGTTTTGCAAAAATTTGTCTGTATAAACCAATAAATAGAATCATCTTAGGTTTTTTAATTCCTTGAAGAGTTGATACACAAATAAATAGAATTATATATGCATAGAAAATCCAAACTTCAACTAGTAAGTAATCTAATCCATACTGTACAACAATTTCATTTGAATCAAATTGTGAAATAATAAATTTACCAAAAATTGTAAGAGTGATAATCCCAACAGTTGATATTACAAATCCATACTTAATAGCTGTTCTTAATACTTCAATAACTCTATCGTATCTCTTAGCTCCATAGTTATTTGATACTAGAGTTAATACAGCTGTTGAAAGCCCTAATGCAGGAAGTAACATTATCTGTTCAACTCTAAATCCAATACCATATCCTGCAACTGCATGCATACCATAGTGCGAAACATAGTATGTAAGTATTAACGAACCAAAAGCCATAGTTAGCATATTTAAACTAGCTGGAAGTCCCTGAGACAAGAACTCTTTGTATACTCTTAGGTTTGGCATGAAATATTCTGGTTTTTCAAAGTGAATAAGCTTAGTTTGTAAAACTTTATACAACATATAAAACATATTTATTACTTGTATTAACACTGTTGCTATTGCAATACCTTTTATTCCCATTGCTGGAATAAATAAAAATCCATATATAAAAATAGGGTTTAAAACAAGGTTTGCAAAGAATCCAAATATCAAAGTATTTCTATATGTTTTTGTATCACCTTGGGCAAGAAGTACTGAGTTTAGTGAAAAGTTAAACATAAAAAATACAGCACCAAAAAGTATGGGATTTATATATGTAATTGCAGTATCAAGATATTCACCTGATGCACCTAATAATGTGAATAGTGATGGTGCAAGAAAATAACCAATTGCACTTAAGAACATTCCAACTAGAGGAATAAATATAATTCCCTTGTGCGCATAGATTGATGCAAGTTTATATCTCTTTTTCCCAAATGCATTACCCAGTAGGGCTGTAATAGCTGATGAAAGTCCATATCCGAATCCTACAATTAAAAAGAAAATCATAAAAGATAAAGATAATGCAGCAATTGCTTGAGTTGAGATAAGACCAGCGTAAAATGTATCAACTACATTATACATTGTATTAAAAAACATTCCAGTACTAGCAGGAATTGCTAATTGTTTAATTAGACTTGGAATATTTTCAGTTGTTAATTTTTGTGTATTTCTTCTCAAAGTATATCCGATATATTAAAATTTTAAATAGTAAATGTAGAAAGAGAGTAGTAATAAAAGAGCTTAGAGATTAAAGATATAGAATAAAGGATTAATCCTCTATTCTAATCATTACAGGTGCTTCAGTTACAGCTCCTGCTTCCTCAATAGCTTTTAAAGCTTCGTTTATATCTTTTTCTATACAAGTATGTGTAGATAAAAGTAAGTGTGCGCAAGTTTCGTTTAATGGTTTTTGAATCATTTTTTCAATTGAAATATTTTTATCACTTAAAATATTTGCAACTTTTGCTAAAACACCAGTTTTATCTAAAACTCTTAGTCTTAGGTAATATTTAGTTTGAATATCATCTTTTGACATTAATTTTAAGTTCTCACCATGAGAAGACTCAAAACCTAACATTGGTGAACCTTTTCCTCTTCTTGCAATATCAACTATATTTGCAATAACAGCAGAAGCTGTTGCATCACCACCTGCACCTGGTCCATAATACATTGTTTCACCAACTTTATCACCAATTACAGATACTCCGTTCATTACACCTTCTACTTTTGCAATCATTTCAGTATTTGGAATAAATACAGGATGAACTCTTAACTCGATTTCATCTTTTACTTTTTTAGCAATTGTAAGAAGTTTGATTGAGTAGTTAAACTCATTTGCAAAATCAATATCTTCTGGTGCAATATTTTCAATACCTTCAATTAAGATATCTTCAGGTTTTGCATCAATACCATAAGCAATAGAACCTAAGATTAATAGTTTATGGGCAGCATCAAAACCACCAACATCAAATGTTGGATCAGCTTCTGCGTAACCTAATTCTTGTGATTCTTGTAAAATAGTATCGTAATCAATACCTTCATTAATCATTTTTGTTAACATATAATTACAAGTACCATTCATTATACCTCTAATAGACTGGATATGGTTTGCTGTTAATCCTTCTCTTAATGCATTAATAATTGGAATTCCTCCAGCTACCGCTGCTTCATATTCAAAAGCAGTATCACCAGCGATTTCTTGTAACTCATATCTATGGTATGCTAGAAGTGCTTTATTAGCAGTAACTACAGCTTTACCTTTTTCTAAAGCTTTTTTAACTACTTCATATGGTTTTTCAACACCACCCATTAATTCAACAACAATATCAATTGAGTCGTCATTTAAAACTTCATCAATATTGTCAGTTAACTTAATAGATACACCTCTATCTTTGTTTAAATTAGATACTACTCCAATAGTAGGCGTTATTTCAATACCAGCACGAGCTGTAATAATATCTTTATTACTCTCTAAAATGTTTGCAACGCTTGCTCCAACAGTACCAACACCGATAATTCCTACTTTTAACATCTAATTTTTCCTATCTTATAAAGTTTTTAAATAATTTTTAATATTTCTTGCTGCTTGTCTAATTCTTTTTTCATTTTCAATTAAGGCGATTCTTACATAATCATCACCATATTTTCCAAATCCAATTCCTGGACTTACAGCTACTTTTGCTTCTGTTAATAATTGTTTTGAGAATTCCATACTTCCTAAATGTCTAGCTTTTTGGGGTATCTTAGCCCAAATAAACATAGATGCATTTGGTGTATCCATTTCCCATCCAGCATCTGCAAATGCTTCTATCATTACATCTCTTCTGTAATGATATTTTTCTATGTGTTCTTCAACACAATCTTGTGGCCCATCTAGTGCAACTGTAGCTGCAACTTGAATTGGTGTAAACATTCCATAATCAAGCCAAGACTTGATTCTTTTTAATGCGCCTACAAGTTTTTCATTTCCAACTATGAATCCAACTCTCCATCCTGCCATATTATATGACTTAGATAAAGTAAATGACTCAACTGCAACATCAAGTGCACCTTCTGCTTGGAAAATTGATGGAGTTTTATATCCATCAAATGTAATATCAGCATATGCAATATCAGAGATAATATAGAATCTCTCTTTTTTAGCCATGTCTACTAATCTTTGATAGAATTCTGGTCTAACTGTTGCACATGTTGGGTTATGTGGGAAGTTAACTACTACATATTTTACTTTTGGAATTGATTCATCAACTGTTTTTTGTAATCTTTCAAAGAACAGATCCTCATCTACTTTATATTCTTTATCAAAAGTTAATTCAAACTTGTGAATAGCTGCGCCACTTAACATAAATGCATATGAGTGAATTGGATATGTTGGATCTGGAACTACTGCTACATCACCTACGTTTACAATTGCTTGAACTAAGTGAACATAACCTTCTTTAGAACCCATAGTTGCACAAGCATGCTTATCTGGATCTAAATAGTCAACACCATATTTTCTTTTATACCAATTACAAATTGCAAGTCTTAGTTTATAAATTCCTGCACTAGCTGAATAACCATGATTTTTTGGTTTATCTGCTGTTTCTTTTAACTTATCAATAATATGCTGTGGTGCTGGTCCATCTGGATTACCCATAGAAAAGTCGATAATATCTTCGCCATTTCTTCTAGCTTCCATTTTGATGTTATTTACTTCTGCAAACACGTAGTTTGGAAGTCTTTTCATTCTTTCAAATTCTATTTCTGGAAACACTTTTTCTACTCCTTAGTAATACTAATCCCTCGCTTTAAGTTAGCAAGAGAGTATAAATCATTAATTTTTATATATTTTGTATCTGTTGGTACATCAAGTCTAAGACTTTTTTGTAAATTCTCATCTTTGTAAATATCAATTATATTTAAATCATTATCATAAAAAACCACATTTGGATACCATCTGTTTCCTGGGTTTGAATTAATAAAAATTGCATTTGCAGAATCAATTTTAACCATATATGGTTTTAAAGATTTTTTCAATGCTAATTGATTATTTACCACTAAATCCTTTGCTTTATAAATATTCGAATTATTACTATTAATTGAATAATTCCATTTATAAGATCCCTCTCTTATTATATTCGTAACTCTACAATTTCTTTTTGCAAGAGCTGTTGATAATCTGAGAGGATTGATGGCGGCCTCAGTTTTTAATTTTATAGTCCATTTAATACTATCTCCATCGCTAATAGCTTCTTGAGTAAAGTAATAATAATGACCTAATGATTTTAATACATCTTTTAAAATCTTTAATGATTTTGTAGGCGTGTTACTAATATTGAAAGTAATATCTACATATCTCGTTGATTTATATTTTAATTTTAATAATCCATTGCTTTGTAACTTTTGTGTTAATCTTACATAGTTAACTTGACCATTTGTATAATATGCATTTTTGTTATTAAAAACGTAATTAATTAAGTTTTTATGTTTATTATATGCACTTGGTCCAATGATATTTTGTATATTTGTATTTAAACCTGCGTTTAAATACAATGTACAGGCAATTATTAAAATTAATTTTTTCATAATAAATCTCTTATTTTGTTAAGTTATAGATTAAAATCCCAGCTGCTACAGAAACATTTAATGAATCAAATTCATGTTCCATTCCAATAGATACTTTTAAGTCTAATTTCTTTGCAACTTTTGGAGAAATTCCTTCACCTTCGCTACCTAAGAATATTGCAACTTTATCAGTTTTTTCAAGTTTCCCATATTTCTTAAGATCAATACCATCCATTGTAGCACCGATTAATGTAAAGCCTGAATCAATAAGTTCACTTGCTAAATCTGCAGATCTTGGGTGAACTGTAAATGGTAAGTCTAATAATGCACCAGAACTTGTTCTTACAATTCCTGAGTTATTAATAGTTTTAATATTCGATGCAACTAAACCTTCAATCCCTAAAGAATATGCTGTTCTTGCAATTGCTCCAATATTTCCTACATCTGTAACACCATCTAAAATTAAAATAAGATTTAATTTTTTAATGTCTTTAATAGGAGAGTAATCAAATTGCTCTAATTTTAAAAAGAAACCTTGATGATTTCCGCCTTTTGCTAATGCTTGAGCTTTTTGATTATCCACTTTGTGGATTTTTTTATCAAGTCTTGCAAATCTAGAAAAAAGTTTTTTATCAATTTCTTTTGAAAGAAAAACTTCTTCAATTAAGTTTGGGTGATTATCTAGTACGTATAGTACGATTTGTTTTCCATATATTATCATGGCTAGATTTTATCTAAAATTTCTTGATAAACCTCTTTTGTTTTTCTTCCTGTCATTTTAGATATAAGTTTTGCTTTTACTTTTGGAGCTAAGTCAAGGTCTTGGATGTCCTTTAATTCAAGGCTTGAACCACATGTTTCAATTGGTTCAATTACTACAACCCATTCCCCTTTAATATTTATATTTTTAAATTCTTCAAGTAAGTTTTTTGAAGAGTTTTTGTAAGTTTTTTGGTGAAGTTTTGTTATTTCTTTTGCTAAAAATACTGTTCTATTTTCATCTTTTAGAGCTAATTCTTCTAATAATTTTAAAAGTCTATGGGGAGATTCATATAAAATTGCAAGTTTATCATCATGTAAAATTGCATCTAATTTTGAACTTCTTTGTGCACCTTTATGGTCTAAAAAACCATGAAATGAAAAAGTAGTATTTGTAAAACCACTCATTGCATATGCTGTTAAAACTGCATTTGCTCCTGGTAATACATCATATTCAATATTGTTTTTTATACAGTAATCAACTAGTGTCGCTCCTGGGTCTGAAACGCAAGGCATACCAGCATCACTTACATAAACAACATTTTTAGTAAAAGTGTCAACTGTTAAAGTTTTTAAAACTTGATTTTCATTGTGAGAGTGAAATGATTTATATTCTTTATTTGAAAAGTCTAGGTTGTTTCTTTCACCTAGTAGATTTAGAAGTTTTTTTGTGACTCTTGTATCTTCACAAAAAATTAGTTCCGCCTCCAATAAGGTATTTAAAGACCTTAAAGACATGTCTTCAAGGTTACCTATTGGAGTGGGAACTAAGCACAGCATTGTAAATAATTACTTAGCAGCTGCGTATTTAGCTTTGAATTTCTCAACTCTACCAGCAGCATCAACAATTTTTTGCTCTCCAGTAAAGAATGGGTGACAAGCATTACAAATATCAATTCTCATAGTTTCAACATTTGATTTAGTTTCAAACGAGTTACCACAAGCACAAGATACTGAACATACTTTATAATCTGGGTGTATATCTTTTTTCACGCCATATTCCTTATATAAATTAATGTAAAATAAAAGATCAAATCTATGTTGTCCTTTATTAAACTCTTTGTAAGGCGGGATTATAGCGAAAAATACTTAATAATATCTGAATTTAAGTTTTCTATAACATTTGAAATTTGTTGCTTATTAAATTGACTTTTATTAAAAGTATTTTGTCTTTTTGCAAGTTTTGCTGTATTTAATGCAATTTTTTCTTCTAATTCTTGTCTATTGATTTTTCCATCTAAAAACTCTAGAGTTTCAATAATACCAATTGAACTCATACAATTAGGTGATCTTGTATATTTATTTTCTAAATAAATTACTTCATCAATTATTCCATTACCCATCATAATTTTTGTTCTTAGGTTTATTCTTTCTCTTAATTTCTCTCTATCCCAAAGTATTTCAAATATTTTAAGATTTGGAGCAATTGGCGTTTTTGGATTTTGTCTAAAAAATTCACTTGGAGATAAGTTAGAATGTTTATATATTGCATAAGCTTTTTCTACTCTATATTTATCATTTTGTTTGATTCTTTCCATATATTCTTTATCTAATGAGTATAATAAATCATAAGCTTCATTAAGAGGAATATCAAGTTTTATTTTAGAATCAACACCTACAGACAAGCCTTCAATCAATGTTTTCAAGTAAAAACCTGTACCACCTACAATAATTAAGTTCTTATTATTTTCAATTGCAAAGTTTTTTGCTTTTTTATAGCACTTAATAAATTCTAATACATCAAAATCTTTATTAGGATAAACTTCATCAATTCCAAAATGAATAATATCTCCACGTTCTTCTTTCGTGGGTTTTGCTGAAGCTATATCTATTTCTTTATATACTGATAGTGAGTCTAATGACAATATAATGGAATTTGTTTGATGGGCTATTTCTAGTGATAAACCAGTTTTTCCTGAGGCAGTTGAGCCAATAATTGCGATCTCTTTCATATCGCAATTTTAGCTAATTTTTAATCAAAGCTATCTTTATTACTTTTGATTTTTACAATCTTCAAGTTTTTGAGTTAACTCTGCAATTTCTTTTTCTTTTTTTATTAAATCATTTAGAAGTTTTGAGATATCTTCTGTTTTCGATTCGATTACTTCTGTTTGTACTTTAGAAGAACAAGCACTAAGTAAAAATGATAAGAAAGTTGTTATTAGAATAAGTTTTAATGTTTTCATGTTCTCTCATATTAAAAATAAAAAGCATTGCTGCTTTTTATTTTTTTAGTTTATTAAAGTCCTAAAGATTTTAACGTTTTTAATGTTAAAGCACCCTCATTCATTTTCATATCTCTTTGGTAAGCTCTTACAGCAGCTTTAGTTTCTGAACCATATACACCATCAACTTTAGTGATGTTATATTTTTTAGCTTTTAATGCAGCTTGTAAGTTAGAAATTACGTTAGTTGTTGTATTTGTTTCACAAAGAATTGATTGCCATCTTAAGTAAGAATCTGCAACTTTAACTGTAGTTGGGATATTTTTGTAAATAGCTGGTACTTCAGTTTTCATTTCTTTTGCTGGAGTTGCAACAACTCTTGTTTTAACCATTTTACAAATAGCTGGAACTTTTACTTCTTTTGTAGTTGCAGCAGTTGCAACAACTTTTTTAGTAATTGTTTTGTATACAGCTGGAATTACAATAGTTTTAGTAGTTGCAGGTGTTGCAATAGCTTTTGTTGGTAAAGTTTTGTAAACAGCTGGAATAGATACTGTTTTAGTAGTTGCAGGAGTTGCTACAACTCTTCTTTTAACATTTTTGTAAACAGCTGGAGCTTTAACTTGTTTAGTTGTAGCAGCAGTTGCAATTACTTTACTAGTTACAGTTTTATATTCTGGTGGAATTTTTACTAAACATAAGATATCTCCAGTTGAGTTATCAACTTTTTCAATCTCACCTCTACCTTTTTTCCAAGCTTCATAACCTTCTTTTACTAAGATTTTCTCAGTTACAGTTTTGTAAGTTGCAGGAACTGTTACTAAAGAAGTTTTTTCTGGCTCAACCATGATAGTTTCAGTTACTGTTCTATATGTTGCAGGAACAGTAATGATTTTAGTAGACTCAGCAGAAACCATAATTCTTTCTGATGCATTTTTGTAAGTTGCAGGAACTGCAATAATTTTTGTAGATTCTGGTTTAACTAAAATTCTTTCAGTAACAGTTTTATATGTTGCAGGAACTGCAACTAATCTTGTAGAAGCTTCTCTAATTGTAACTTTTTGCTCAACTACTTTATATGTAGCAGGTGCAATTGTAATATTTTGTTGTGCTTCTTTAACCATTTTTTTAATTGATCTAGTATCATATTTAGCAGGTACTAAAACTTTCGCGTAACACTCACCAGCTTTTGCATTTGCAGGGATTAATGAGTTACTAACTGCATTTTTATCTTTAGATTCTGAATTCATTGCATTAATTGAACTTAATGCTCTTGCTTTATCAGACTCTAATTGTGAAATTTTTGCATTTTGAGAGTTAATCTCTTTTTGTAATTCCATAATTTTATCACTAGATACATTTACTACTTCTTCTTTTGAAGAACATCCAGTCATACCAATCATTGCTGCCGTAGCTAAAATAGCCGAATTTCTTAAATACTTTGACATTTTTTTTCCTTGAATTAAATAATTTCAAAAATTTTATCAAAATAATCATAAATATTACTTTAAAATTAGATTAACTGTGATATAATTCTGTAAATTATTTAAAATTAAGGAGTCAATTTTGAAAAAAATTGTTATATCATCACTTGTTGGATTACTTACTGCAGCGTCTTTAAATGCCGCTGACTGCGTTATGGTAAAAGACTTAAACGTGCAATTTAAAAATGCATCAACTATTTATTCTGATTCATCAGAAATGAAAGAAATTAGAGAATATGCACAATTCTTAAAAGAAACTGGATTATACGCTTTAATAGAAGGACATACAAGTTCTCTTGCAAATGCAAGATACAATTATGATTTATCTTCAAGAAGATCTGCAAAAGTTAGATCTGAGTTAATTAGATTAGGTGTTAGCCCATCTAAAGTTAGAGCTATGGGATTCGGAGAATCTTCACCTTTATATAATAATAACACTGAATCTGGTGCAGCTAAAAACAGAAGAGTAATTGGAGAAGTATTCAATTCATCATCTGATTTAAATGCATATATTTCTGAAGAGAAAAATAGAATTTCTTCAATCAAATATCAAGAGCAGTAAAACTTTTACATTAAATAAAGACTATCACTAGTCTTTATTTATATGTATATTTTAAACTTATATTTTTAATTATTTAGATAAAATCCACTTTATGGAAAAAATATTGAAAAAATTAAACGACTTCAATGAACTTGTAATGTTCAAACACTCAATCTTCTCTTTACCTTTTATATTTATTGCAATGGTAGTAGCAGCAAACGGCTGGTTTGGCTGGTCATTACTTTTTCTAGGTGTATTAGCAGCATTAAGTGCAAGAAACTTTGCAATGGGATTAAATAGATATTTAGATAGAGATATTGATGCTTTAAACCCACGAACACAAAATAGACCAAACGTTGACGGACGATTAAGTCCAAAAGCAATGCTTTTATTTACACTTTTAAATGCAATTGCATTTATTTTTGTAGCATATTTTGTAAATGAAATGGCATTTTATGTATCTTTCCCGATACTTATAATAATAGGATCTTATTCATATTTTAAAAGGTTTTCATATTTAGCTCATGTAATATTAGGAATATCTTTAGCTTTAGCTCCAATTGCTGGTGTAATAGCTGTTAGTGAAACGGTTACTTTATGGTCAGTCTTTTTAAGTATTGGTGTTATGTTTTGGGTTGCTGGATTTGATTTACTTTATGCTCTTCAAGATATGGAAGTTGATAAAGAATTAAATCTTCATTCCATACCAAGTAAATTTGGTGCTAAAAAGACAATGTTAATTTCAAAAGTATTTCATGTCTTAACAATTATCTTTTGGATTTTATTTATTATTACATCTGGAAGTTCTTTTTTTGGATATTTAGCAGTTTTAATTAGTGCTGTTATGCTTACTTATGAACATTATTTAGTAAATAAAGATTTTTCTAAAATTGATAAAGCTTTTTTTACAATAAATGGATACTTAGGAATAGTCTTTTTTATATTAATTATTTTAGATAATTGGATTTTCTAATTATCTAAAATTTATATAAGTATATATATGATACTATTCCAACCTTATTTATAAACGCGTCTGTGGCTCAACTGGATAGAGCACTGGGTTTCGGCCCCGGGGGTTGTGGGTTCGAATCCTACCAGGCGTGCCACTTAATTTAGTCAAAATTAAACATTTAAAAATTATTTTACTTTTCTAAAATATAGATTAAATAGTAAAACTCATTAATATCGTAGCAGTATAACTTTCTATATAGCTTTTTAAAATTATTTTATTTTAATTTTCTTTCAAAATTATGTTTAAAAACAGAATAATTATAAAATTTATTTACATAAATATTATTTTTTATTCATTGCTTACAAAAAAAGGCTATTTTATTAAGTAATTTAAGGAAAATTTTAATTATTTTTATGATAAAATTCTTAAAGAGTGTAACAATATATTCTATATTTAAATCTAGCAAGGAATATTATGGCATATTTTTTAGCCTCAATTATTAGTATTACTACAGCGTTAGTTATACTTCTTACTAGATATACTGCAGATGATAGTAGTATTAATGGAGAAATTGAACAAATGAAAACAATGATTTCAATTGTTGATGGATATGTTAATACTTATATTGAAGCAGGAGAGAGTTTGGAAACAATTAGTGCAAAAACATTAGATGACAATGGAATACTTCTTAGTAATTCTGATGTTATTGAAGATTCGGGTGGGGATAATAATAAATCAACACTGAGTTTTCCTAATAATCATGTAACTTTTCAAATTATTTCAAATAAAGATGACTCTAGTTCTTATGAACTTCTTATAAATATGACTGGAAATTCTGCTTTAATGAGTAAAGCAAGATTTTCTGAAAGTTTTGTGGGAAGAGAATACTGTGGAAAAATGCTTTTTGGGGAGTTTCAAACTACTTACAATGCATATAATGAAACAGATGAAGATTTTGTAAGTAATTCAGGCACAAATAGTGATGGAATATTTGCTTGTATAGTTTATAAATAAGATGTATTGTTAGAATACTGGGTGAAGAATAAGAAAATATAAAATAAAGGGTTTATAATGCCACAACTGATAGCAATGGTAATCGTAGTAGTAGGAGCAATGATTTACATGTTCCAAACATTTGGTGGAACTGGTGATAAGATTGAAGGTGTAGCTCAAAAAGCAAGTATTATTACTGAAATTAACAATATTAAAGATGGTGTGAAAATCGCTGCTAAATCTGGACATATAGAAGCAACTGCGGATGCTGCAACTGATGCTGCTGCAGGATTAAAAGGTTTAGCTGATCTTGCATATTTTGCAGAGCAAATTAATGAACAATTAATTAATAATACGACAACTGGTGATGATGATAATACATATAATGCAATCTCATTTGGGGGAACTGATACTGCTAGTGGTGGTATGAAAATTTCATTATATTCTATACAAAATAAAATCCCAGGAATTTTTGTAGATTTAGGTTTTACAAATGGAAGTTTATCAAGTAATGCAGCCTTTTTAGAAGCTCAAGTTGCTAATGATTTAAAATCAATTGCTCATATTGATAGAGGAATTGTTGTTGCATCTGATGGAACTATTACTCCAGGAACAGTAGATTGGCAAGCTACTCCAAGTAAATTGGAATTAAGAATGCCAAAAAATACTACTACAACAGCAGATACATTAAAAGATGGTAAATTTATTATTTATTTTAATGATTTTGGTTCAGACGAAATAGTTAAATAATTAATATTAAGTTTTAGGCCTTAGGCCTAAACTTAATATTAAACTAAAAATAAGTATTTATTAAAATATTTATTTTTAGTTTCTAAAGGACAAAAAATGTTAGGTAATATATGGCTTTCCTCTGCATTGGCTGTAGTAGCTATAGTATCTTCAGCTGGCATTTTTAAATCTTACTGGGATATTCAAGAAGCAAAAGAGATACAAGAAAACTATCAAATTATTTCTGATTTAAAAATTCTAATAGCTAAACAATATAGTAAAGATCCAAATGAAGTAACAAGAGAAGAGATAATAGCACAGCTTCCTCTAGGTGGAAATTGGGAAAAGGTATTACTTTTAGATAGAAAAGATAGCAGTACCTTAGCAAATAATGCTTTAATATCTGAAGATGGTAGTTTTGTTTTAGATGAAAGTGAAAGAATAAAATTATTAGCTTTAAGAGCGAAACTTAAAAGTTTTTCAGCTGATGAAACAATCAAAAAAGATGGGACTACTTATACATTAAAAATTGCTCAAAAAGCTAAAAATATTGACTATAAAGATGTTGTAATAGAAAAAGCTGTTAATAAATCAATATATATGTTAAGTGAATTACTCTATGAAACAAATCCTACAAGTGCTGAAATTGTTAGTAAAATAAATGCAGTAGTTGATTTAAATATACCATATTCAAGTATCTATCATGATATGAAAAAAAATGACTCTGAAGATTTAACAGAGGATGAAATAAAAACAAGAAAAAAAACCTATTTTAAAAAAAGAATAAAAGAAGACCTTGAAAACAATGCTTCAGGTTTTGAATCAAAAGTTTATTTTTTAGTGAAAGATCATATATGAAAAGATATTTATTAACATTAATATTATGTATTTCTTTTTTATATTCAGACTCAAGTACATCTTTTATAGAAACACAAAAATTATTAGTAAAAACAAAAAAGATTATTGAAGAAGAAGAATTTATAGCAAGAGCTTATGAAAAATTTCTTTTAAATGAGCAAAAGCTTCCTTCCTCTTTGGCTGAATTAAAAACTGATGAGTATTTAGGTTCAACTTTTTCACCTACTTATTTTACGAATAATGATAGCAAAACATTTGATATTATTACGCGTAAAAATAAGATGAAAAATAGATTAAGTTTATCTATTGACGATATTAAAAATAATACAGGTTTAAGTGCATTATATAATAATTCTGCCTATAGAAATAGAACTTATGTAGATGGAGATAAAATAGGAATCTTTCTTAAAGATGATTTTGCAAGACATTTATATTTTTTAGGTTCAACAGTAAATTTTGATATTTTATCTTGTAGTGATGCATCTAGTAAAAAGTATTGTGTTAAAGATGATCATATGTATATTTATAATAATGATAGTAAAGATAAAACACTTATGTATTACAAGCTTAGTAAGTTTAAAACGGGCCCTATTATTATAATTGATGATCCTTTATTATACGATGATGCAGAGTTTCAACATATTCCAATGGGAGCACTACTTTATGATATTAAAGGTAGAAAACATATAAAAACTAAAACTACGATAGTTAGGATTCAATAATGGGAAGATTAATCTTATTTGTATGTTTATGTACTAGTTTCTTATTTTCAAATGATAGATATGCAAAGCAAAGAAATGTACTAGCTGTAAATGATTTGATAAAAGCAGAAGAAAATATTGCTTATTTTTATGAAAAATATCTTTTATCAGAGTTTAAAATACCGAGTTTAAATGATTTAATAGATGATAAGTATTTAGGGTCAAACTTTTCTGTAAAAAATAAATTTGGTGATGAAATTGCTTTTAAAAGTACTACGAATTTGAAAATAAAATTTGCAACTATAAAAGCTAAAAAAAGTACTTATATTTTGGATTTATATAAAAGAGACTTACATAGAAATAGAACTACCGTGTATACAGTATTTGACGGGGATTATGTGGAAGCTAATAATTCATTTGTATCTTTTTTACTAAAAAGTAAAGAAGCAGAGAATATTCATGCTTTATTAAAAAGTGGAGCAACAATAAAAAAAGATTGTGATACTTTAGTTGCTCAAACATATTGTAATTATAACCCTAATACTTTAAGATGGCATGATTCTTCATTTAATTGGATAGAGTATTCAAAAAGTGATTTTGAAACAGGTAATGTTACTGTAAAAAACTCAGCAGCTTTACTTAGCTCAAAATTAGATTCACTTCCTGTTGGCACATATATATTTATTGAAAATGGATCAAAATATATAAAACTTCTTGATAACATAATAAGAAAGGTCAACTAATGAGAGTATTTCTAATAATCTTAATTTTTACAAGTACTATTTTTGCTAGACCTGAAAAACTTACTATGATGAATTCTATAAAAGAGTTAATTCAAAAAGAAGAATATATAGCGTTAGCAGTTAATAAATATATAATTCAAACGGGAAAGATTCCAAAAGATTCAAATGATAATTTAGATTGGGCACTTTTAAGTACAAGTGATTATTTAGGAACGAATTTTAATAAAAATAATCCATATACAAGAAGTGATTTTATCGCAAAATTTAATAGCTCAAATAATCTATTTATATATGGATTAGGTAAACTTAATAATGAAAGTGAATATAACAATAAGCATAGATATTTATATAACTTTTATACTAATAGAAGTTTTAGAGTTAATATGCAAGCACCAAGTACTCATGCTTATACGGAAGTAAAAAAAGGGTCCCAAATTATATATGGCCTAGTGCAAAAAGAGATTATTCAAATAATAAATGATAATAATAAAGAAATATCTTTACATAGTGCACAATGTCCTAGTAATAATTACTATTATGAATTAAAAAATGGCTCAATAACTTACAAATATTGTAAAAGTGATCACTCTAGCTTAGAAATATATCAAAAAGAACCAATATATTTAGAGGATTGGAATGATTTAAAGTATGTAAAGGCAAGTATTGGGTCAAAAGCATATGCAAATAAAAATGGTAACTGGTATGAATACTATTTTCAAGGAGATGTATCCGCACCTTGGGTACCTGTAACAGAAGGTTCTGATATTATTGGTGATGATGAAGAAGCTGATATTGAAGATAGAATTATTTCATATATCCCAAACTCAAAAGATTTAGTTCTAAGAAATACTGGTGGTTGTATGCTTGCAAATGGAGATATTTTTTGTTGGGGTGTTAATACAAATAAAAAAGCTGGTATTGAAACACATGGGCAACTAAGTTCAACATTAAGTCCAGATTATGTAAATACTCCTGTTATGCTTAGAGTTCAGATTGATAATAAAACGAAAATTAAAGATGATTCTAATAATGAATATTCTAGAAGAGATAAAAAGTGGTATAACAATCCTTATAGAGTTAAATTTGAAAAAATGGCATTTAATAGAACAAATGTTTGTGGAATTTCACCTATCTTTGATTATTTCCAAGGTGGATTATATAAAAAATTTGGTGGAGATATCTATTGTAATGGAAAGTTAAGTTCACAGCATTTTGAGGATATTAGTGACTCTTTAACACCTATTGAGGTAACCACTTCTATTTTAAAAAGAAATAAAAATTTTGCACAATTTAAAGATGATGAAGTTGACAATGACAATCAAAATGAAGTTTATTTAAAAGATGTAGCAATGGTTGATGATACTATCGCAGTTTTATCTGATACGGGGAAAATATATACTTATGGCTCAAATGATAAGGGTGCTTTAGGAATTAATAATACTGATGAAGCTTTCACTAGTAAAACAGGAACTATTATAAATAATAACAATCAGAATTTCAAAAAGCTATATGCTTTAAGAGATACAAAATGTTTTGGTGCAATTGATTCTAATAACAATTTTTGGATTTGGGGTGAGAGAGTTGGTTTTGATCCTTTGTATGAGCCAACTTTAGTTTCATCTGGAAAATTTGATTCAAATTTTGTTCTTGTTAATAGTAAAGATTTTATATTAAAGTCATCTGATAAATATTTTTATAGAACTTATCTTCAAAATGATATTTTAAAATTATCCTCAATTCCTCAAACAGCTTTGAGTGTTTCATTGTATGATGATGGAAGTAGTACTTACTATTTATATGTTGATGAAAATAGACAACTTCAGGGAGAAAGTTCATTAAAAAATTGCCAAAAAGTAAATGATAGTAACTGCAGTAGCTCTGATAATACTGTATTTAATACAGCTTTTAATAAATTAAATACTAAAGATTTAGAAGTAAATGGAAAAAAATATGCATCTTTTTCAAATGTTTCAATTTTTGGAGCCAGACCAATATATACATATATAGATTTTGAGAAGGATGAACATAAAGATGGTTGGGTACATACAATAGATACTACATCATCAAATGCTTTTTTGACAACAGGAAATTCAACAACAGGTAAGTATTTAGGAAATTTTGGTGGTAAAAAGAAAAAAATAAATTTAAAGAAAATATTTGATTTTGGAACATTTAATGCAAATAAAAGAATAACAGTTACTTTTGATTTTTATGAAATTGATTCTTGGGATTGGAATAATGCTATTTCTTATCCGAGAGACTCTTTTCAGTTTAAACTTAATGATACTTCAAAAGTTACTGCTTACTTTACTTCCTTAAATTCACATGCAGATGGAGGTGGATTTATTGGTGAGTTAGGAACTGATGCAGTACCTGGTGATAGTACAAAAGAAGAACGATATTTTGGTAGAGATGAGAAACATACATTTTCTTATGATGGAGAACTTGATTCTAATGGACAAATAAAGTTGGAGTTTATTGTAAATTTAGATCAAGTTATTGATGATGAATCCTGGGGAATTGATAATATAGAGATAAAGTCACAAAATGAAGAAAGTAAAAAATTTGTATGTGCTATGACTGGATTAGGTAGTAAATCGCAAATGTATTGTTGGGGAAAAGTAGGTCGGTCATTGCCTATTTTAAGTACATCTTTATATGATGTGAGTAAAATATCTCATATCAATAAATTATTTATAACACAAGAGAGTGAATCATCAACAAATATTGCGTTTGATGAATTTAATAATAATGGAAAATTATTTTTAAAGTATCCTACTTATTTAGGTGGCTTTGATTATGAATTTTATTTTAAATAAGGGAAACATATGGTCAAAATGTTTAAATTAATTTTTTTCACAGTCTTAATAAGCCTGTTTTTTGCTGGTTGTAGTCAAAAAAGTTATCATGGGGAAATGATAAGCCAAATTAAAAAAGGCTTAAATACAAATACTTATAGAGATGTTCAAAAATCTTATTCAAAATCTTTAGTAGATGAAAAAATAGTAGAGAAAAAATATATAGATATCTTAACAGATAAGTCTCTTAGGGATATTCTAAAAGAATTAGAACTTATTGATGGTAACTTTTATTTCTTAAAAAGTAGTGATTTATTAGTACCTAAGAGTAGAATGAAAATACATACAATGGCTGAGTTAAACCAATATTTAAATGCAGTATTAGATAAAGAATTATTTATTAAAAAAAGTGGTTCTATTTATTTAGTTAAGTTATTAAGTAAAAGTGAATCTAAAAAACAATCCCTTGACCATATTCCTTTTAAATTAAATGGAGAGATTTCAGTTGAAGAATTAGTGAAATTAATAACAGCTCAATCAGGATATGAAGTTGCAATTGGAGCATATATTGATGATACTACTAAGTTTAAAGATAGTATTGTAAGTATTAAATCAAAAAATTTAATTGATGCAATTAATTCTTTAGCAAGTGCTAAAAATGTTTATGCTCATATCGATTATGATAAAGAAACAATCAATTTTAGACGATATAAAGATATGGTAATAGAATTAAATATTCCCGTACTTGATTTAAAAACTACAAGCCAAACATCAACTCAAGAAACTTCAGGGGAGAGTAAAGTTCAAAATAACTCACAAATTGTATTATATGATGAGTTAGATAAGATGCTAAAAAATATCATCTCATCAGATAAGATATCTACTTATCATATTGACAAAGCAAGTGGATTAATCTTTTTAAAATCAACAAAAAGTGTTGAGCGAGCAGTTAGAACTATTGTAAAAGCATATGAAATGAGTTTTGCAAAAGAAGCTACTATTGAATTTGAAAGAATTGAATTAGTGCTTAATAAAAATAGAAAATATGGTATTGGTTCAATCTCTCAAACACCAACAGATAGTGCAGATACTGATATTATTAGAGGTATTACTAAATCAATTGGTAGTGGGGGAAGTTTTTCTTATATAAACCAAGGACTTTCAGATGTTCTTAAAATAACAGCAACTGCTAATAATGAGATTGGAAAAATTTTAAATTATAGTAAAAACTTAATAGTTTTAAAAAACAATATTCCAACAGTTCAATCTATTAGTCAAAATACAGACTATATAGAAAAAATAGAAACAACAGTAAATGATAATGTAACAACTTCTGAAGCAACAGTTAATACAATCAAAGATGGTACTTCAATTACTGCCATGGCAAAAATATCAAGAGAAAAAATCTTTTTAAATATTACACCTAATATAAAAAAACTAATTAAAATAGGTGAAGCTAAAATTGGAGACTCAACTATTCAATTACCTGAGTACAAAGATCAAAGTTATAATATTTCAAGAGAAGTAAGAATGGGTGAAACTACTGTTGTTGGATCTATTATTGTTCACGATGATTCAAAAGAGTATAAAGGTGTTCTTCCTTTAGAAGGTTTTGCAATAGGTGGAGATGATTCTAAAACATATGTTAGAAGAGAAATAGTTTACGTAGTTACTCTTAAAAATATTAAAGGCTTTTAATAATGAGTATGTTTGCTGATCCATATGAGCAGTTCTTATTAGATTATTTAGTTACAAAACTTGAAAATGGTTCTAATACAAGAAGGGCACTTCTTTTATATAAAGAACAAATTACAAAAGAAACTAAATTCAAAAAAAGACTTAATGCTGCCATAAAAGATATGGAAATGGGTAAACATAAACTTGAAGCTATTTTATATAAAAATAAATTTTTAAACTCTTTTCAATATAGTTTGGTAGTAAATAGTACTAGTACAGTGGATGGATTAAAACTTGTTTTATCATTTAAGAAAGCAAACTCAAATCTACTTCCTAAAATGATTAACCCAATTCTTGTCCCTATGCTTGTAATTATTGGCACATTTTATGGATTGATATTATATATTGGTATGCTTGAAAAGGAATTAATACAATTAAAAAAATTAAATCCTGATGTGGAACAATTTCTAGGAATACCTGCCTACTTTACTTATGATGTTGCCTATAGTGGCTTCTTTATCTCCATATTTATAACTATCTTTATTTTTGCTGGATATATTATTACAGAAAAATATAAACCTGAATGGTTATATAAAGTATTTAGAACACAAGCCTTTTCAGATGGAAGATTTATGTTTAGGATTTTAAATGGTATGCTAAGTGCTGGTATCTCTTTTCATAAAACATCACTGATTTTGTCAAAAGATTATTTTAAAGAAGGTCTTAGACCATTTTTTAAAGAGTTAGCAGATGTTATTAGTAAAAATAAGAAACTTTTTATAGTTTTTGAGAAGTATGAGTTTCCAACTATTATTACAGCAGATATTAAATTATCAGAATTAAGTAAAACTAGTTTTTCAGAAGTTACAAAAGGTTTATTTCAAACTTGTGATACTATGTATGAAAAAAATATAAGTTATATAACAATGCAATGGAGATTGTTTTTTTGGATGGCTGCTTTAATTGTAACAGTAGTTGTTGGTTCTGATGTAATTAACCTAGTAATTAGTACCTTTACTTTTAAAACTTTATATCAATAGGAAAATGTAAAATGTTAAAAGATGTATTCGATAAATATAAAAAAATGGATTTTTCTAAAATATTAAAGTTAAAGAAAGAGACTAAAAAAAGTAGTGTTTTTAAAAGTGATGAAAAACAAAAAATAGATTTTAAAGATATTATTCAAAAACAAAAAAACAATATTGTTAAATTTATTAATAAAAAAGAAGAAGATGATAAAACCCTTACTATATTAATTGAAGATATGATTAAAGAAAAATATAGTTTAACAGGAGGTTATGGTGACCTTATTGCAAATGAAACTAAATATGCAGAATTTGTAAGAAGTTTAGGTTATGAATATTATCCTTCTTATAGTGAATTATCACAAGTTTACCAAGATACTTCTTTTCAGTTAACAGAAGAGAAGCTAGAATTTTGTACAACAATGTATATTATTACATTAGAAGATAAAAAAACAAAAAATAAAGTTTTGGGTGTAAGAGATGTTGTTAACTTAGATTTTGAAGTTTTAAGTAAATTTTATTTTACAAAGATCGTTGTTTTAGGAGAAGGTGTTTTATCCTCTGTATTTGGTGAAGATAGAGAGATTGTATTTGGTTCAAATAATGATACTGATAATGATGAAGAGATCAATAAATACTTTGATAAAATGATGGGTCAAGCTATTTTATTAGGTGCTTCAGATATACATATTCAAAAAACAAATAGATTTGCATCATTATGGTTTAGAATTGATGGTATAAAAGTTGATATGGGTACTATGCCTATTGCACTTGCTAAGACTTTAAAAAGAAGACTGGTTACCATGGCTGATCAGGAGGATTCTGATTATGAATCAATTAATGGTGTAATTAATTACGAGTATGGAAAGAAAAATATTAAATTTAGACTTGGTCTTATTAACTCAAAACTAAACTTTTCATTAGTAATGAGAATGATTGGTGGACGTGGCGTTGTTGCGCACAATTTAAGAGGACTTAATTATCCCGCTGAAACTGTTGATATCTTAGATAATTTAACTAAATATGCAAATGGAATGATTTTAATTACTGGACAAGTTGGTTCAGGTAAAACACACTTGATGTATGCTTTATTACAACAGTTAGCAAAACAACAACAATATGTTGTAACTATTGAAGATCCAGTTGAGTATGTGGATGAATCTTTCTTCCAAATTGATTTATCTGAGTATGCAAGTGCCAGTGAAGAATTCAAATATGGTTACCCTGAGGCAGTTGTTGATATTCTTAGACAGGATTCAAATATTATCCTTATTGGGGAAACAAGAGAACCTGAAACTGCAAGTCAACTTGTAAATGCATCTAACTTAGGGCAGTTAGTATTTTCAACTATGCATACCAACTCAGCTCCTGCTACAGTATCAAGAATGACAAGTTCATTAGGTATTAATGAAGGGGATATTGTAGATAACTTAAGAGGTATTGTATCTCAAAGATTAGTTAGAAAACTTTGTGAATTTTGTAAAGAACCAGATGGCGAAGGTGGAAATAAAAAAGTTGGTTGTGAAGAGTGTAGTCACACTGGATTTAAAGACAGGGTTCCAATTGCTGAAGTAGTAAGATTTAAAATAGGTTATGGTGGAGATTTTGAAAATCCTGCACAATATATGACAGTTGAAAAAGCTTGTAAAGCTCAATATCATGAAGGACTTATTACAAAAGAAGATGCTGATGCAATTATCAAAGGGGAGGAAGTATGGTACGATTAGTAATAACAGACTTTGCCACTAAAGATGATAATGAAGCCTTCTATACAAGTGATGAATTTGATGTATTACAGAAAGTATTTACATATGATTCTTTTAAAAGATATAGTGTATATTTATCTAAGTATGATACTTCTGATGATATTTATTCTTTAAATCTTTTATCAAAAAAATACCTTCCTAAAAATCAATTTTTGATTCATATTGCAGATGGAGAATATTTTATTTTATTTAATCATAAAACAGTATATTCTGCAAAAATAAACCAAAATTTTATTACAGATGATATGATTAAATCTATTTTAATTACTAAGCATATTGTATTGCTATCAGGTGGTGCAGAAATAGAAAAAATTCATTATGTAATAAATTCAAAACATAGAAGTGCAATAGAAAATATTTTAAAACAAAATACAAGAAATGAAAAAGGCGAAGTAGTTGCTCAATCTTTAGGTAATATTGACGAGCTTATTAAACCTTTAAATGAATTAGATAATATAAAATCACATACATTTAAAAACTTTGTATTAATAGGCTTTATGGCTAGTGTACTATGGGTAATGGTTTTTGGAATGGAAATCTTTACAAAAAAAGTTTTTTATAAGCAATCCCTTCAAAATCTAAAAAGACAGCTTAAAATTGAAAAACGTTTAGTAAAAAGACAAGAAATTTTATTAAAAAGTACAATGAAAAAATATACTGACTTAACTGCTTGTATCTCTAAAGAAGAGGTGAAAAAATGATTAGTGTAAGTAATAAAAACTTAAATAAAATACTAAAAATTGGGACACTTATTTTTGCTGTTTATGTGGTTGGATATATGATTGTTAAAATGGCTAGTTTATATCAAAATTCTTACGAAAAAAATAGATTGACTCATGAGTTATCAATTAAGAAACAAGAAACTAGAAGTTTAAAACAAAGAATAAAGATTACTAAAAATAGAATGAACAGAATCAATAATGAATATATTTCAAAAGAGGAACTTCAAGTTAAAGTAAAAGAAATTTTTAAAAGATTCTCAGTATTGGATTATGAGTTAAAATATTTAGATGCTAAAAAAATGTGTATAGATAGATATATATTAGTAACTCAGCTTGTTGCAACTAGTGATAAAGGTCTTAAAGCAGGGGAAGGAATATTAAATTATATAGGAAAAGTTAAAAAAAGTGAGAAAAATGAAACAATATATTTTGTAGATTATATCTCATCTAAAAAACCTAAAAAGTAGTACATTATGTCTTTTTTTCGCTTTTTACTAATATCTCTAGTAATAGTTACAACACTTTATAGTGAAAAAATTCAAGTAGATTCTATTTCTTTTACTAAAATTAAAAAACTAGTTGAGAAAGAAGAGCTAATTGCAAAGGCGTATAAAAATTATGTTCGTGCTGAAGGTAATACAGCTTCTCTTAATACATTGATAAGTAATAATCAATATTTACCTGAAGGGTTTAGTAAATTTAATTTATTTGGTAAAGAAATACAAATTGATACAAGTAAAAATGAAATAAAAAACTCACTATTTAGAAAAAACATAAATGATAATAAAATTGCCTTTAATCTAAAGCCAAATGTATATGATTATTATTACTCAAATAAATATAGAAAATACACAAAATCTCCAATAAATCTAAATAATAAAAATATCCTAATTAATCTTGATAGTAATGAAAAGTATATTTTAAAATTTAAAGATGTAATTACAAAAGATAAAACATCTGCAATAAACAAATACTATTTAGACTCAAAAGGTTTACTTCATTGGTACGATGAAAATAATAATTATAAATTTACATTAGCAAAAGACTTACTATTAGATGAAACAATAGAAATTTTTAATAGTGATGGGACAATTAAAAGTACATTTACTAATCTTTTTGTTAATAAAGATGTCCTTTATGCTGGTCAAACATTATTTCATCCTAATAATAATAGTGTAGATGAATATTTACATTTAGGAAATGGCAATGGAATAATAAAAGTAGGGAAAGATGAAAGAGATATAGGTAAAACTATTTTACAATTTACAAGAAGATCTGGGGGAATTATTGTAAATGGAGATTTATACACATGGGGTAATAATGGAAATAAAATTGTTGCAACAGGAAAAAATGAATATATTAATAAAAAGAATAATCAAGGAAATGGAAAGGCTCTAATTACTACATTAGTTAGAGCAAAAGCAAAATCATATAATAGCACTTTTGATAATAAAAATTATTTCTCATCACCATTAAGACCTAAGTTTATTGATTTTACATCTGATGTTTGGCACAGTACCTGTGGTGTATCAACTAAAGGTGAATTATATTGTGCTGGGAATAATGCATTAGAAAGTAATCCTATTTCTTTAGAAGGGTATACCAAAGGTTCTTATTCTAATGTAGAATATTTATATAGAAGTAAATTCTTTAATGGAACAAGTAATAAAGCATTTAAACTTTTTCCTCTTAATAGTACATATATGATATTAGGAAAACCAGCAAATGATTTAGAAGATGGTTACTTAATGTATTTTTGGGGAACAAATAATAGTCGAGGATGGGGTGCTTCTGGAAAAAGAAATGAAACAAATGTTTCTACTCCTAAAAAAGCTAGCGATATAAGATTTAAAGATATTACTTTTACTTTAACTATAAGATATAGAAGAATTGGAGGTTTATCAACAAGTGGTGATATTTATACATGGGGACTTGATAATAATATAACACCTTTAAATACTTGTTATCAACAATTAGATGGTAAAACTCAAAACTTATGTGCACCTCTTAAGGTAGAAACAAATATAAAATTTGTAAGTATTTTAGGTGGACAGCAAACTTTTTTAGCTACAGATAAAGATGGTAAATACTATCGTATATCACAAGCTTATGGAAAGCGAGCAGTAGTTGATAATATAAATGATCTTATAAAAAGTTATTCTGAATATAAAGCAGAAGATGATTCAGAAATAATTGCTGTTGATATAACTAGTAAATTAATTGGTGGACAAATAAAACAATATGAAAGTTATGGAAAAGGTATTGTTTGGATTAATAGTAAGAATCAGTTAAAAGGTGATTATTTTACTAGTGAAAATCGAAATGATGACTTTTTTAAAGCAGCAATTTCAAAAATTAAATGGAAAAAAATTAGAATGGTAGAAGATAAAAATGGTATGTGTGGTATAGATATATATAATCAAATGTATTGTTGGGGTGCAATGTCTTTTTATGCAGGAACAAATGCAAATGGTAATACCTTTATGCTTCCTGTATTTAATTCAAATTTACATGATTTAGATAAAGATTTTCTTTTAGCAGCTGGTGGATATGCAGATAATAAAAGCTCAAATGTTACAAATATGACCTCAGGAGATTGGTCAAGAGGATCTAAAGGTGAGTTTTTTATGAAATATCCTACTTATATTGGAGGGTTTAATTATGAATTCACATTTAAATAAATTATTAATAATAATCTTTTTTACTATTAGTGCTTATGCAAATGAAGTACAAATAGATTCTATTTCTTATTCAAAAATCAAAAAACTTGTGGAAAAAGAAGAACTAATTGCAAAAGCTTATAAAAAATATATAAAAGATAAAGGTACTGTAGCAAATTTAAATACTTTAATCATAGATGATTATCTTCCTGAAGGTTTTAGTAATTTAAACTTATTTGGAAAAGAAATAAAAATCAATACAACTCTAAATGAGCTTGAAAATACTCTTTTTAGAAAAAATAAAGATAATGTAAGTATCTCTTTTAATCTTAAACCTAATGTATATGATTACTATTATTCAAATAAATATAGAGAGTACACTAAATCTCCTATTAGTGTTAAAAGTAAAAATATAACAATTGATTTAAGTGATTATGAGAAATATATTATCAAGTACCGAAACTTAGGGCAATTAACTACTACAAAGAATTTAGCAAGTAATAAATACTATTTAGACCCTCAAGGTTTACTCCATTGGTATAATAGCAGTACTGAATATAAATATACACTATCAAAAGACCTTGTACTTGATGAAAGTGTGATTATATTTAATAGTGATGGCACTATAAAACAAGATTTTACAGATCTTTTTAATGGGAAAAATGTTTTATATGCAGGTCAAACATTATTTCATCCTAATAATAATGGTGTAGATGAATATTTACACTTAGGTAATGGTAATGGAATAATAAAAGTAGGAAAAGATGAAAGAGATATAGGTAAAACAATTCTACAGTTTACAAGAAGGGCTGGAGGAATTATTATAAATGGAGATATTTATACTTGGGGTAATAATGCAAACAAAATCACAGGTGTTGATATAAATCCATATTTAAATACAAGTAGTAACAATGGTAACCATTATCCAGTTTTAACAAGTTTAGTAAGAGTAAAAGCAAAAAGTTATAATTCTAGTATAGATAATAAAAATTATTTCTCTTCGCCTTTAAGGCCAAAATTTATAGACTTTTTTTCTACAGTTTATCATAGTACTTGTGGAATATCTATAAATGGGGAGCTTTACTGTACAGGAAGTCAGGGTATTTATAGTCCTTTTACTTATACTGAAGTTCAGTCAGGAAGTAAAGAAATGCTTTATAGGAGTAATTTTTTTAATGGTACTGATGGACGAAAAGCTACAAAAATTTTTGCAAATAATCAAAGTTGGTTAATCTTAGCAAATACAAAATCTGATGGTAATGGTGGTTATCAAGATGGTCAAATTTATAGATGGGGTATTGATTATGCTGGATTCTCTGGAAATAGTAGTAATAATTTCTATAAATATTATAATACAGGCTCGCCTACAGAATTAGAAGTTTTTGATAGTGGAGTAAAAGTAAAGTTTAAAGATATTACGTACTTGCTTACTATTGGATATAGAAAAATGGGTGCACTTTCAAATGAAGGGGATGTTTATCTTTGGGGATTAGATAATTACTATAACAGTGGTTGTTCAAAAACGCAAGAAGGTGTAAGTATAAATCTATGCAAACCATATAAAATACCTTCAGAAGTTGATTTTGCAGAATTAAAGGGTGGACTTCAAGGTTTTGTGGCTAAAGATAAAAATGGTAAATATTATAAAATTTATCAAAAATATGGTTATTTACCTAAAATTGTATCAATAAATGAATTAATAAAAAGCTATAATAACTCAGAAGATAACAAATACATTGAATCAGATGATAGTGAAATACTATCAGTAGATTTATCTAGCAGATTAAATGGATCAAGTTTAGTTTTTGGAGAAGGTATTGTTTGGATAAATGGTAAGAACCAATTAAAAGGTGACTACTTTACATCTGCCAATAAAAATGATGATTTTTTTAAAGCATCAATCAAAAAAATTAAATGGAAAAAAATTAAAGTTGTTGAAGATGACAATGGAATGTGCGGAATTGATATTTATAATCAAATCTATTGTTGGGGTATAGCATCTTACTATAGAAAAACTGGAAATAGTTCAACTAAAATGGGAAATACTTTCATGTTGCCAGTTTTTAATACTAATTTACAAGATTTAGATAAAGATTATTTAGTAGCTGAAGGTGGAAGTAGTAGTACTACTGCAACTTTAACAAATATGACATCTGGAGATTGGAAGATTACTGATAGTAAAGGGAACCAAGGTGCATTTTTTATGAAATATCCTACATATATTGGTGGGTTTAATTATGAATTTACATTTAAATAAGACAAAGGGAATGGGATGAGAAAAATAGGGCTAATTATATTTTGTTTTTTAATAGCTTTAAATATTCAAGCTGAAGATAAGTTAGATGTTTTAGATCAACAATCAAAAGAGTTCTTTAAAGCTATAACAGGATTAGAAAAAGATTATTTAGAAGAACAAATTAATAGTATAAAAAACAAAAAAGCTCCTGATACACCTAATATTAATCCAAATATAATATCTCCAATTGAAAAACAAGAAGAAGTAAAAGTATCTCAAGAAGAGTATGAAAAAAAAGTATTTGAGCATGAAAATGAAATGGCTAGATTAACTAGTGATTTTACAAGAACAAAAAAATTAAAAGATATTAGAATTAAAAGTATGTATTCTTTTAATGGAAAAAATTATGTTGTTTTAAAATTAAAAACAGCAAATAGTGATGAAAACAGTGATTCTAAAGAATTAAGTTTTAATATTGAGGGAAGATATACTAAAGGTGATTCAATATTAACTCATAGGATTATCTCTATTAATAAAAGAACAAAAACTGTAAAACTATATAAAAAGCTTGATGATGAATTTGGATACTTTATTTACCTTAGTAATTATGGTATTTCCGTAAGTGACTTAAAAAAGCAAAATAGAAAAGTCCTAAAAAAAATGGATGAAGATTTAGAAAAAAAGAAAAAAGAAAATAAGCAAATTAAAAAACAAACAACTAATAGTGATGTGAAAAGAAAATTTCAAGAAATAGCTAATAAGAGTAAAAAAGTTGAAAAAATACAAGAAGTAGAAGTTTCAAATTGTTTATATACAGTTGCTGTTGAAAATTTAAATGTAAGAAATTATAGTAATTTAGAATCTACAATTTTAAGAATATTAAAAATTGATGATCAATTTACAATTAAAACTAAAAAAGCTGATTGGGTTCAAGTAGATACAATTTATAAGAAAAAATCTGGTGATGTAATGATAGTTGTAGATCAAAATAACTGGCTTCAGATTATTGATAATAATGTATTAGTAGAAGATAAAAATTGTTTATAAGGTAGAGTTTTGGATACTTTAAAAGAGTGTAAAAATGCAGTTAAAGATAGTTTTAAAGAAATACTAAATGAAGTAAATATTCTAAAAGATAATTATAGTAGATATTTTGTATTTGATGTTATCTTTTCTACTGAAAGTACAGGAAAAACTAGACTTAATCGACAAATTTTCAATGAAAATAATGAAAAAATTCAAATTTCAATAAAAATTATTAATGATATATTAGATAATTCATTAGAAGATATTAGAATGACAATAAGAAGTCTTTTATCTCAATATAATGATTTTAATAAAGTGGATTTAATAAATCTAATTTTTGATGATAATAACTTTATTGAACTACTTCAAATGGATTTAGAAAACCAAGTAATTCCTTCTGAAAAAAGGCAAAATCTTTTATTGGAATTACGAGAGCTTACTGGAATTAAAAATAAAATTTTTAACCTAAAGTATTATAGTTCTATGTTTAATACAGATAATCTAAATAGATATTTAAATCGCTTAGGTATTGATGATTTAATTAATAGTAGAATGATTTTTGAGCTAATTAATACCTATGGTCTTCAAGCACAAGAATTAGAGAAATTTGAAACGGAAATGCAAACATTAGATGCTAATATTGAAAAAACAAAAAGTTTTAAATTTCTAGAAGATTTATTTGAACACCATGTTGGAAGAACTAATCATTATACATATGCTGGTGTTAGATATAAAATCTCAATTGATTATAATGATGAACTAACATTAAAGAAAGAGCTACCTTTAAAGAAAGCATATTTAGAAAATATTATTTCAAATCTTATTGAACAGTCTTGTATGGACGTTGTGAAAAAAGAGTTAAAAAAAGGTAAAATCCAAAAGTTTATTGATGTAAATATGACTAAGAGAAAAGGCATAATTCAAATTGTTATAAAAAACAATGGTTATGAAGTAAATAATATTCATAGTTTATATTTATCTGATTCAAATAATAGGTTTATTATTGAATCTAGAAATTTAGCTAGAGAAATGGGTGGTACATTAGAGGTTACCACTTTACATAATGAAGGTATGCAATACCTTTTAGAAATCAAAGGTAAATAACTAAAAGCAAAAGCTTTTAGTTATCTGCAAAGTTCCCAATAATCTCTTTTGCTTTTTGTAAAGCTTTATCAGAAGAGTCTTTATCATATGTTAATGCTACTGCCATTCTTCTTCCCTCATGTGATTGAGGCTTTCCAAATACTCTAATAATTGAATCTTTTGTAAATGACGAATCATAAATATCAATTACAGGATTAAATGTATCATTTTTAGCTTTATATGCAGCACTAGCACCTGCACCATAATCTACATACTCTAAAGGTAATCCTAAAATAGCTCTTACATGAAGTGCAAATTCACTCTGAGATTGAGTAATCATAGTAACCATTCCTGTATCATGTGGTCTAGGACTTACTTCAGAGAAATATACTTCATCTCCTTTAATAAATAGCTCAACACCAAATATACCTCTACCACCTAATCCATCGGTAATCTTCTTAGCAATTTCCTGTGATTTTGCAATAGCAATTTCACTCATATTCATTGGTTGCCATGAGAAAATATAGTCACCATCTTGTTGTATATGACCTATTGGTTCACAAAATACAGTTTCTTTTTCATTTCTAGCAGTTAATAAAGTAATTTCGTAATCAAAAGTGATAAATTCTTCTACGATTAACTCACTAGCATCCCCCCTAGCTTCTTTAGCTAATTCCCATGATGCTGGAATATCTTCAGCTGATCTTGCAATACTTTGACCATGTCCAGATGAGCTCATTACAGGTTTGATAACACAAGGGAATCCAATATTTTGTGCAGCTTCTTTTAATCCATCTAAAGTAGTTACAAATTCATATCCACTTGTAGGAATACCTAATTGTACTGCTGCAAATTCTCTAATATTTTTTCTATTCATAGTTTTATTAACAGCATCTGCATTTGGTATTACATTAAAACCTTCATGTTGTGCATCAAATAATGCTTCAATATTAATAGCCTCAACCTCAGGTAAGATATAAGTTGGATTTTCTCTTCTAATTACATCTAAAACTTCATTTTTATTTTTCATATCAATTGTATAAGCTCTATTAGCAACAAGTTGAGCTGGTGCATTATTATAAGAATCAACTGCAATAGTTTCAATTCCTAATCTTTGAGCTTCAATAACAACCTCTTTACCTAATTCTCCACTTCCTAGTAACATGATCTTTATAGAATCAGATTTTAAAGGTGCTGTAAATTTCATATTTGTATCCTTAGTTTTTAGTTTGAATTTCTTTATAGAATTTTGTATCAAATTCCAATAATTTGTTTTTATTTATTACTTGTTTTAAAATACCTAAATAGTCATGACCAATTCCTGAATATTTCAACATAGTTTGAGATAAAATCAAACCATCAGGTTTCTTTCCTTGTTTTCTTAATTCATATCTTTTATCTTGAAACTCTTTATATGCAAGGTTTCTATTTAGATTTAGCATATAAGCACTTATTGAGTCTTGCATAGTTTTAAATACGCGTATATAATGTGTAGCTCCTGGTGCTCGCTCTTCTGGAAGCATTCCTATTCTTGGATTATATGTCCAGTGTCCAAAAATATTGTTTGCTTCTTTTATGAATCTGCTTTTTCCCCAGCCACTCTCAACTGCAGCTTGGGCAATAGCCATAGCAGGCGGTACTACATCAATTTTTTCCATATATTCATTTATTGAATATAAGTTTGAAATTCTATATTTTTTCTTTATTTCTAGTAATTGTTTAAAAGAAGGAGAATCAAAATTGATAGTTAAGAGATTTGTATTTAAGAGGTTTTTTACTAATGCTTTTTCATTTAGTATTTTGATATTTTCATTTTTTATAAGTGAATACATATACTTAAAAAAGTATTGTTTAGATTTTTTGATATCTTTTATTTTATAGTATTCTTTTGGTAAGCCTTTTGCATTAAGACTTACCATTAAAATTAAAAAGGTACTTAAAAAAAGAAAAACAATTTTTTTCATTTTATATTGTTGCTGTAAATACTTTCTTCACAGCACCTTTAAAATACAACTTTCCATTTTCTTTTGAAATAGTTAATTCTTCATTGCTTTTTGGGTAAACATGTGTTTTATCATTTACTAAATTTAGATCATTAGCTCTTAAAAAACATGCAACCATTCCAGTTCCACAAGCTAATGTTTCACCTTCAACACCTCTTTCATAAGTTCTTACTTTGAGCACTTTACCATCTTGGCCATCTTCGATTTTTGCGTAATTAACATTTGCATTATGCTCGTATCTCATTTTTGCAGATAAATCATGGTCATATACATTTAAATCATCAACAAGAGTTACTAGATGAGGAACCCCTGTATCAATCAAGTACCAAGTTAAACCATCTTGTTCAAAAGGTTCTTTGATGATGATAGGCTTTGTCATTTGTGTTTCAACAACATCTCCATCTACATTAGATTCGATTAATCCAGCTTCTGTTAAAAACTTCATTGATGAAGAAGCTAATCCATTATTGTATGCATAATGTGCCACTGCTCTAGTTGCATTACCACACATTGCAGCATGACTACCATCACTATTGTAAAATAGCCATTTAAAATCTGCTTCAGAACTAGGAACTAAAGCTACAAACCCATCTGCACCAATTCCTTCTGTTCTATTACAAAGTTTTGCTGCATCTTTTGAAAAATCTTCTTCTTTAAAAGTATGAAAAATCACAAAGTCATTTCCACTTGCAGAATATTTTGTGTATGTCATATTATTTCCTCCATGATTCTTTCAACTTCTTTTTGTAAGTTTTTTAAATTTGTTGAGTTATCTATCACCATATGGGCTAACTCTTTTTTCTTTTCAATATCCCATTGATTTGAAATCTTTAATAAGGCTTCTTCTTCGTTTATATTATCTCTTTTCATTAATCTTTGAATTTGAATATCTTTTGGTGTATAAACAACTAAAGATCTTGGAATTGGATAATTCATTTTTTCAAAGAATAAAGGAATATCAATAAAATAAGGTTTGTTTTGGCTTTCAAATAGCCTTGATTCTTTTACAATTTGCTCTTTAATCAAAGGGTGAAGTAAAGCTTCTAGTTTAAGTTTATTCTCTTCATTTGAGAAGATAATTTTTCCTAACTCTTTTCTTATAACTTTTCCATTTTCAACATATTGATTTCCAAACATCTGCGCAATTTGATTAGAATTGGCATCTAATAGTTTATGTGCTATTTCATCAGCATCAATAATTAAAAAACCGTGAAGTTTAAAAAGGTTACAAACAGTGCTTTTACCTGTAGAAATTCCGCCTGTTAAGGCTATTGCGTTTTTAAATAAATCATTACTCATAGAGAAATACTACTATAATAATGATTTATTTAATATTTAATAAGAAAGAGATTATCTTCTAGCTATTCCAGTAAGAGCTTTATGCTCTGCTGCTGGGAATACAAATACAGCTTTGTGAATCTCTGAAGAATAGTAGTTTAAACCATCTAATAAATCAGCTCTTTGTAATACTAAATCCGCAGTTGGATGGTATTTTTTAGAAGCTAAAATAGATGTTGCATGACCAAATTTAAATGGCATTGCAATCCAGAATTTTTCACCTGCTAAATTTAAATCAGCTTTTAATCTTGCTTCATCTTTAGAGAACCCTTTACTTGAGAAAGTAATTAATCCATCATCTTTTAAGATTCTGTCAATATTTGCTAATAATAATTCATCAAGTTCAACATCTGTTAAAATTATAACGTCAATATTTTTTTCATTTTTAGATGTTAATAGTGATGCATCACCAAATTCTATGTTTGATTCTTTATCATGCATGTGCGCCTGAGCTTTAAGTTCTTCACTTGAAGATCCGATAATTAATACGTTTGAAGCTTCTTTATGTGTACATAATGGTAGGTGTACCATCATCTCATTAAATGCGTTGTTATCTTTCATAATATATAGTCCTTAATATTTATAAACATTTCGATATAATACCAAAAAATTTTTAAACTAAGTAAGATATTACAAACTCATAGGAAAAAAGGTGAATAATGGCAACAGTTAGTTACAAAGATGCTGGTGTAGATATTGATGCAGGAAATCAATTTGTAGAGAACATTAAACCACATGTTAAATCTACAATGATTCCAGGTGTATTAGGTGGAATTGGTTCATTTGCAGGTGCATTTGAATTACCAGAAGGTTATAAAAAACCAGTAATTTTATCAGGAACTGATGGAGTTGGTACTAAATTAAAATTAGCAATTGATGCAAAACAATTCGATACAGTAGGTATTGACTTAGTTGCAATGTGTACAAATGATTTATTATGTAACTTTGGAGAGCCATTATTCTTCTTAGATTATTATGCAACTGCAAAATTAGAAGTTGAAGAAGCTACTGATGTTGTTAAAGGTATTGCTGAGGGTTGTATCAGATCTGAATGTGCTCTTGTTGGTGGTGAAACTGCTGAGATGCCAGGAATGTATAAAGAAGGTGACTTTGATTTAGCTGGTTTCTGTGTTGGAATTGCTGAAAAAGAAGAATTAAACAGAATTGAGAGAATTGCTGCTGGTGATACATTAATTGCATTACCTTCTTCAGGTATTCACTCAAATGGTTTTTCATTAGTTAGAAAATTATTATTAGAAAAACTAGGTATGACTTTAGAAGATGACTTCCAAGGTAAGCCTTTAAAAGATGTATTATTAGAACCAACTAGAATTTATGTAAAAGAATTCAAAGCTAATAAAGAAAATATCAATGCTTTAGCACACATCACTGGTGGTGGAATTACTGAAAACTTACCAAGAGTTTTACCTGATAATTTAAAAGCAGTTGTAAAAAGAGATTCTATTCAAGTATTACCAATCTTTGAATTTATGGGTCAACATGTAGAGTTAGAAGAAATGTACAGAACATTCAATATGGGTGTTGGTATGGTTCTTGTTGTAAATCCAGCAAACGTAGATGCAGTATTAGCTAATACTGATGGTTACGTAATTGGTGAAATAGCAGAAGGTGAAAAAGGTGTAGAGTTTATTTAATAAACTTTCATTTTTTACTTTTAAAAAGGGATGAGTTCATTTTGAACTTGTCCCTTTTTTTATGTCTAAAAAATATTATTTATTGATTTTTTACATAAAAATATCATTTAAATCTCATTTATCTAATGTAAGTTATATAAAATTGGAGAGGTAAGTTTATGTTAAAAAATATCAATATAAAAATAAAAGTATTAGCTACGATACTTTTTAGTCTGTTTTTATTAGCCCTTGCTGTTGGATTTATATCTGTGAACAAATCAAAAGATGCATTAATGGAAAAAAGCTACGATTCCTTAACTTCATCAAGGGATATGAAATCTGAACAAATCAAAAACTTTTTTGCCCAAAAAATTGCGAGTATAAATGTTTTGGCAAAAACAAAAGATGTAAATGAATTAGCATATGATATGGATAGTATCGAAGGACAAATGAATATTAATGCTAGTGGGAAATTCCCAGTGCATGAGTCCTTGGTTCAAGATATTACAAATCCACATGAAGCTTTTTTTGCTAATTATATGAAAGAAAATGGTTATGCAAATATTTATTTGATAAATGTAGAAACTGGACAAGTAGTTTACGCTACAGATAAAAAATCTGATTATGGTGAGAATTTAAAAACTGGAAAATTAAAAAATAGTGGTTTAGGTGAAGTATGGGCTAAAACTATGAAAAACCAAAAAGTTAGTTTTGCTGATATGAGACCTTATGGTCCAAGTAATAATCTTCCAACTATGTTTATTGGTGCTCCCGTCTTAGAAGATGGAGATTTAACTGCAATTTTAGTTTTTCAGTTAAATGTAAAACAAATAAATAAAGTTATGCAGTTTAGAAAGGGGTACAGCTCTACTCAAGAAGACTATTTAGTTGGAAGTGATTACTTAATGCGAAGTGATAGTTTCCTTTCTCCTAAAACACATAGTTTAAAAGCATCATTTGCAAAAGCTAAGATGGGAAATGTAAAAACACAAGCTTCGCAAGAAGCTTTAAAAGGTAAGTCAGATACAAAACTAATTTTAGATTATAAAGGGGATAAAGTATTATCTGCTTATAGTCAAATCAAAATTGGCAAAGATTTAAAATGGGCTATTATTTCAGAAATTGATGAATTAGAAGTATTAGAAACACCAAATAGTATTCGAAATCAAATTATTGCTATCTCTTTAGTATTTTTAGTTGTGATTATGATCCTTGTTTATATGGTGATATTAAAAGAAGTAATTAATCCTTTAAATAAATTTCAAAATGGACTTATAGAGTTTTTTAAATATTTAAATAAAGAGAAAAAAGAAGTTACTTTTTTAGAGAGTTCATCAAATGATGAAATAGGAATAATGTCTCAAGTTGTAAATGAAAATATCAAAAAAACAAAAGCTTTAATGGAAGAAGATATTGCTTTAATTGATGAGGTAAAAGATGTTGTATCTCTTGTAAAAGAGGGGAAAATAAAACAAGAAGTTAAAAAGCATACTAGTAATGAAAATCTAGAAGAGTTAAAAAGTATGCTAAATGAAATGCTAGAAGTTATGTCTAGAGATGTTGCCGTTGATTTAAAAAGAATTGAAAATGCTTTAGATTCTTATCAAAGATTAGATTTTACCCATAGAATAGAAAATGCTATGGGGAAAACCTCTTTAGGTTTAAATTCACTTGCAGATATAATAAATCAAATGCTAGTTGAAAATAAATCAAATGGTTTATCTTTGTCAAAAAGTAGTGAAGTTTTACTAGATAATGTAAATAGCTTAAATAAAAACTCAAATGAATCAGCAGCAGCATTGGAAGAGACAGCTGCTGCTTTAGAAGAGATTACAAGTAATATCTCTACAAATACTCAAAATGTAGTACAAATGGCTCAGTATGCAAAACAGTTAAATAACTCAGCAAATGAAGGTGAGCTATTAGCAGGACAAACTACAAGTGCTATGAATGCTATTGATGAGCAAGTAAGTGCTATTAATGATGCTATTTCT
>Ga0193959_1000049_pt1 | contig 50146 bp, 52 predicted proteins | sample FB_2_MG_FD_140333 | JGI IMG/M metagenome (GOLD analysis project Ga0193959, IMG submission 140333) | Microbial mat bacterial communities from the Broadkill River, Lewes, Delaware, United States - FB_2_MG | ecosystem: Environmental > Aquatic > Freshwater > River > Microbial mats | place: USA... | reverse complement strand
GCCCCTTGTCACGTTCATTTATGATGTAGAACCAGTATTTTGATAAAAAACTTGACCTTAGACCTAGTTCTAGGTGTTTAATAGGGTACTTGAATAATAACTGTGTAACTGCATACATAATGAAAAAGCAATTGACAATGATATTGGTACTTATTTGGCTGTTTTATCAGCCGGTATTTGCTGTATCGATGGTGACGATGGGCATGATGGACTGTTGCCCTGATTCCAGTCAATTACAAATGCACCATTCTCATGAAAGTGACAATGTGACTTCCAGTCATAGCGATTGTGATTTATGTGTTTTAGGGTGCCAAGCTTTACCGGTGTTGTTGAATTCATCGTCTCTGATCATTGCACCGATCACAGCTCGCTATGCAGACTATCAATTATTTTTGCCCCATCCTCTTCTCGCTATTCCTTTCAGACCTCCCATTGCCGTTTAACCTAGGGTTAGTCCGCCTGTAGTTTAGGTGTACCCCGCGCTTTATTTTTCGTTTTCATTGTTATTGTGAGTTCAAACGCGAGGAAAATAAATGAATTGGTTTGCGAATAAGTTTTTAAAACAGTTCTTTTTGGTTGTAGTTACAGCATTAACTACAACAATAACTTATGCAGATAAAGTAAATTACAAGAAATCTGTCACCGTCTATAAAAAACCTGCTTGTGGTTGTTGTGGGGAATGGGTTAATCATATTAAAGCAGCAGGTTTTATCACTAAAATAGAACATCCCCAAGATCTTAGCCATATAAAGAATCTATTAGGTATTAAACCCCTCTATCACGCGTGTCACACTGCGGTTAAAAAAGGCTTTTTCTTTGAAGGCCATATTCCAGCAGAAGTGATAGCGCATTTTTTACGGAAAAAACCAAATAATGCGCTTGGATTATCTGTGCCTGGGATGCCACTAGGGAGTCCTGGTATGGATGCTACTGGCCATTACCACTCCTATGAAGTGTTACAGATACATAAAGATGGTAGTAGTAAACCTTACGCTAAAGTCTCTAATGGCGATATTATGTATTTAGAGGATGTATCATGAAACCTATTATTACTCCAATCGCTTCCTTAACTCAAACAAGCTTTTCTAGACGTCGATTTGTTACGGGATTTTCTGCTGGTAGTCTTGCTCTAGGGCTTGGTGTAAATTCGAGTTTGTCTTTTGGTTCTACTCCTATACGTTCATCGCCCAAAATCCTAAAAGGTAATCAATTTGACTTAAGTATAGGTTATCAGAAGGTTAATTTTACAGGGAGAGAACGCACAGCTACAACTGTTAATGGCTCATTACCGGCCCCTGTTTTGCGTTGGAAAGAAGGCGAGCGGGTTACTCTTCGCGTTAAAAATAATTTGGCTCACGATAGTTCTATTCATTGGCATGGGATGATCTTGCCGAGTAATATGGATGGTGTGCCAGGCCTAAGTTTTGATGGAATTAAACCAGGTGATACTTATGAATATCAGTTTGATGTTAACCAAAGTGGGACTTACTGGTATCACAGTCATTCGGGGTTTCAAGAGCAAACTGGTGTTTACGGTGCGATCGTTATTGATCCAAAGAATTCTGACCCAGTTGATTATGATCGTGATCACGTAGTGGTGTTATCTGACTGGACTGATGAAGTACCAGAGCGTATTTACGCCAAGCTTAAAAAAAGGAGCCATTACTACAATTTTCGTGAGCGCACTGTGGGTGACTTAGCTCGCGATATTAAAGAGAAAGGGGTTAAAGCCACTTGGCGTGATCGTCAAATGTGGAACAATATGAGGATGAGTGAATCGGATATTGCCGATGTCACCGGTTATACCTACACCTTTTTGATGAACGGTATGACGCCGGAAGATGGCTGGCGAGCACTGTTTAATAAAGGTGAAAGCGTTCGCCTACGTTTTGTAAATGCTGCGGCTATGACCATTTTCGATGTGCGTATTCCCGGTTTGAAAATGACTGTTGTTGCCTCAGATGGTCAGAATATCGAACCTGTTAGTGTCGATGAATTTCGTATCGGTGTAGCCGAGACCTACGATGTTGTCGTCGAACCTAGCACCGAAAATGCTTACACTATCTTTGCACAAAGCATTGACCGTTCAGGGTACACCCGTGGCGTATTGACACCTGACCCCCGTTGGGATGCCGAAATTCCGCCTATGGATTATGTGCCTACCTTGGTTCACCGGGATATGGGCATGGCTCATGGCGGGCATTCACAAGATGTGAATGCTCATTCTGTTGATCACTCCCAACATGCTGCTATGAACCACACTATCGACCATTCTCGACATGGCGGTATGGACCACAGCCAGATGCACAGTGGCACCAGCCCAATAGACCATAGCAAAATGGATCACAGTATGAACCACGGCGGCCTTCAGCTAGGTAAAGCAGGTTTTGGCACCAACAGTGAAATTGAGCACGCTAAAACTGAATATGGCCCCCATGTCGATATGCGCGCAGAGATGATGCAAAACGGTATCAATGATCCAGGTATTGGTTTGCGCGATCACCAACAACGCTATGGCCGGAAGGTGTTGACCTATGCGGATATTCGCAATTTAACTCCCAACTTAGATACCCGTGAACCTGAGCGCGAAATTCAATTGCATTTAACCGGTAACATGAATCGTTATATGTGGTCCATGAACGGAATCAAATTTGCTGATGCTGAGCCATTGCAGCTCAAATACGGTGAACGAGTACGTATCGTTCTGGTGAACGACACCATGATGACTCACCCCGTCCACCTTCACGGGGTATGGACTGAAGTGGAAACCAACGAACCCAATTACATCCCTCGCAAACATACGGTGATGGTACATCCGGGTTCCAGTATCAGCTACCTAGTCACCGCTGACGCTAAAGGTAAATGGGCCTATCACTGCCATTTGTTGTATCACATGCCTGGCATGATGCGTGAAGTTTGGATTAGTTAAGGGGATACCATGAATCAAGTAAAAAAACTGTTAAGCATTTTTACACTCGTAGTTATTTTACCCATTAGTTCATTGGTCTTTGCAGGCGCTAGCGATGATCCATTGTTGTTTATGATTAACATTGATCGGCTGGAAAAACGTAATGGTGATGAAGACCCTGTGGTATTAGAGGCCGAGGCATGGGCCGGTTATGACTTACATAAACTGTGGATCAAGACCGACGTTGAACGTATTGAAGGTGAAAATGAGGGGGTGGAGTTGCAATTGCTGTATAGCAAAGCTATCTCGCCGTTTTGGAATTTGGAATTGGGTGCTCGTCATGATTTTAAGCCAGAGCCGGAGCGCAACTGGGGTGTTATTGGTTTTCATGGTGTAGCACCATACTATTTTGAAATTGATACCGCGTTGTTTATTGGTGAGTCTGGTTCTAGTGCTTGGCGTTTTGCGGCGGAGTACGAGTTTATGCTCACCCAGCGCTGGGTGCTTATCTCTGAGCTGGAACTCAATTTCTATGGTAAAACTGATGAACAAACTAAAGTTGGCTCTGGGCTTGCCAACACCGAGTTAGGTTTGCGTTTGGCTTATGAATTTCGTCGGGAGTTTGCGCCCTACATTGGTGTGAGTTGGGAGAATAAATATGGCAAGACAGCAGACTTTGCCAAAGACGAAGGCGAAAGTACGAGCGATACGCAGTTTGTTGTTGGTATACATGTGTGGTTCTAAAAAATGAAGTTCAATGATAACCTTTAAAGGGAAAAATAATCTATATTGTCGGGCTGGCTTTTTTGTTGACGTACTTTTATTAATTTTTTTGCCGGTCGTACTTATTGGTTTTTCAGTCTCTTGGTTCGTCCTTGCCTTTGGTTGACACTAGAGTGATTAATGGAGGTGTTTATTGACCCGGATATCTGATTATATCGTCTGTTACACTAATACAGGTATTGGTGGTAAGGCATTGTCTGGCTCTACTCAATAAGCTGGCTCTACTCGATAAGGCTCAAATTCCTTAAGTTGGATGGGCCTTGCCTATACCTCAATATCTCAGTGACATTAACGTGTTCGACTTTAAGGTCTAGTAAGTCTATAGTTTTATCTCTGTGGCATGCTGCTTGCGATATATATTAAAAAATACTTTATCTATGAAATATTTTAAAAAAATGATTGAACAGTTTATTGCTGTCGATGATGCCAAATGGGCTGTGCTTTGCAGCAAGCTTAACACTGTCACTGTCACTGTCACTGTTAATAAAGGCGAGATGATTCATCATTGCGGTGATGTATTTAGTGATATTTATTTTGTTAAAAGTGGCTTGTCACGGTCGTACTTTAGCGATGTTAATGGTAGAGATTTTACATGGTAGCTGTATTTTCGCGGAAAAAAACATGACTTAAATCACTTTTTAGACGATAGCGTTAGCTTTTATGAAAATACCGGGTCACTGTTAAATTTTGAAGCGCTAGAAGATTCTACGTTTTATACGATATCGCTGGATGAATTAGATACCTTTATTGCCTCCAGTAAGCGGTGGGAGCATTTAACTCGTATTTGGCTGCATAATACCTATTTTGCCGCAACTTATAAGCGGGTTATCTCGCTGATGTCAGAGACAGCTAAAGAGCGTTACGAGCGTTTGCTTGATGAATATCCACTGATTCATCGGCAGGTAAAATCTTACCATATTGCCTCTTATCTCGGTGTTGCGCCGCAAACATTGAGTAAGTTAAGAAATGAATCCAAGTGAATGAACCTAGTGCGTTAAACTCATAGTATAGGCTCTTTTATTAAGGAGTCACAATATGAGTCGTGTACAATCGTTTAAAAAAATGCACCAACAAGGCAATATGTTACATATTGGTAATGTATGGGATGTACAAAGTGCCTTACTGTTTGAGCATAAAGGGTATAAAGCACTGGGAACATCAAGCGCTGCTATTGCCGATACACTAGGTTATGACGATGGCGAGCAGATACCTTTTGATGAGCTTTTTCGTATTGTTCAAGCCATTATGAAGGTTATTTCTATCCCGTTGAGTGTTGATATTGAAGCCGGTTATAGCCGAGACGAACAGTGTATTATTGAGCATATTATTCGTTTGTCCGATATAGGTGTAGTGGGTGTCAATATAGAAGACTCTATTGTTGATAGCCACAATCACCGGCACCTAGTGGATTCAAGCCATTTTAGTCAAACAATAAAAGCCATTAAACAGGGTTTAGCCAGAAGCGGTGTTGATCTTTTTTTGAACGTGCGCACTGATGGTTTTATTCTCGGTCTAGATAACCCACTCGATGAAACGCTAGCGCGCGCTATGTTGTATGAAGAATCTGGTGCCGATGGTCTATTTGCTCCTTGTATAGTGGCGCAACAGGATATTCAACAACTAGTCGCAAGCCTGTCTATTCCTGTCAACGTAATGGCTATGCCACAACTGCCTGATTTTTTAACACTAGAAGTGCTAGGCGTGAGACGAGTAAGCGCTGGGTCTTTTATTTACCAAAAAATAAAAAAGCAATGTGAGCAATCTATAGCATGTCTTGAAAAAGACCAATCGTTTCACGCCTTATTTTAAAGAGGAAACCTGTACGGCTATTATTTTTTGGGCAGTTTTACTGCCTTTTATTGGCCTTGCTACAGTGACTAGTGTCGCCAATAGCTATAAATACTACCCAGAGTTTGACAGAAACTATTTATTGATTAAATTTATTAATAGTTAGTTTTTTTAAATTTGCTTAATTGATGGTGAGCCTGCAAGCTAAACTAATAGTGACTATAGTGCAGGTGGTGAGTGTTCAACATCAAACTGTGAGTATTAATACAATAATAATCTGGTCTATTCAATATTGGCTTGTTTAAATACGCCACACTGTCGCTTAATGCCTATTTTTCGCTCACCTAAGTGTTGTATAAAACCATTACTGTAGCACTTAGTCTTTGATCACTATTATATAATAATCAGGAGAGATAAATGATTGGTCAATTAGCAGGCTTTTTTACTCACGTTGTGCGGCGTTGGCTGCCGGATGCCTTTTTGTTTGCAGCGATACTCACGTTTGTCGTTTTTGGTTTTGGTATGGTCTTTCAAAGCCAGTCGCCAGTGAGTATGGTGAAGTATTGGGGTGAGGGCTTTTGGAAATTGCTTGCATTTGCCATGCAGATGATTCTTGTGCTTATCACTGGCCACACACTGGCCAAAACGAAAACAGTAGAGTCCATTCTTAAGGCCATTGCAAGCTATGCCAGCACGGCTAATCAAGCCATTGTACTCATTACCATTGTGTCATTGTTAGCCTGTTGGATCAACTGGGGCTTTGGTCTTATTGTGGGGGCATTACTGGCGCGCGAGCTAGCGAGAAATATCAAAGGTATACCCTATGGGCTACTTGTGGCCTCGGCTTACACCGGCTTTCTCGTATGGCATGCGGGGCTTTCTGGGTCTATCCCCTTAAAAATTGTTGAACCAACGGGGTTTATGTCTGAGGTAGCCGGTGGTATTGCCATACCGGTTACAGAGACGATTTTTGCCTGGCAAAATATATTTATCGTAGTGGCATTATTAGTATCGCTCCCGTTGATTAATATGATGATGATGCCCGCTAAAAAAGATATTGTTGAAGTTGACCCTTCGCTCTTGCGTGATGAGGTTATACCTGAGATCAACGAGGAGGATATGACACCGGCTGATAAGATGGAAAACAGCATGGTGATTTCTATGTTGCTTGGTGCGCTCGGTTTTGCCTATATCGTGTATTATTTTTCAACCGGCGGTAAGGTCGGCCTTAATAGTGTCAATCTAATATTTTTGTTTGCCGGTATCGTCTTGCATAAAACACCGGCCAACTTTCTTCGAGCCATCAATGAAGCTATTCGAAATACCGGCGGTATTGCACTGCAATTTCCTCTTTATGCGGGAATTATGGGGATGATGGTACACTCTGGCTTGGCGGCCTCTATCTCACAATGGTTTGTTGAGGTGTCAACCGTCACCACATTTCCGTTATTTAGCTTTTTAAGTGCAGGGTTAGTCAACTTTTTTGTACCCTCAGGCGGTGGGCAGTGGGCAGTACAAGGGCCGATTGTAATGCCGGCAGCAGCTGATTTGGGGGTTAATCTTTCTCGTGCGGCGATGTCTGTTGCCTGGGGTGATGCATGGACGAATATGGTCCAGCCTTTCTGGGCACTGCCTTTGCTAGGTATTGCTGGCCTTAGTATTCGTGACATCATGGGCTATTGTGTGGTAGCGCTGCTATGGAGTGGTATAGTTATTTCCCTCTCGTTGGTGTTGTTGCCGTGGGCTTGATGCAGTAGTCGTTTAAGTTTTAACACTTGCTATTTTTTTGCTGTTGTTTAAGCTAGCTTAAACAACAGTATACTGCTTGGAGCAAGTTATGATCAGAGTGGTTTATCATTGGCAAGTAAAGCCTGAGAACATTGAAGAGTTTCAACAAGTGTGGCGGGTGACAACTAATCATATTCATGCATCTGTTACAGGTGCGTTAGGCAGTTTTATGTTGAAAGCGATAGAGAGTGAATCCACTATAGTGACTGTTGCAAAGTGGCGTTCACTACAAGCATGGCAAGATTTCTGGGGGAATAACAACCCCTCAGAAATGGCCGCGATGCGGGCATTAGGTGAGCGTATTTCAGTTGAGGTTTATGAAGAACTTGAAGACCATACACGATAGTAGTGCTTTTATGGATAAAGCCATTAAATACCTAGTAATAAACACACTCTATTATGCGAATGACCCACAGGTTATAGCTTGTGTTAATGCGATTGAAGTGCAGTCATATCACGATGATTTATTTGGCGATGACCCAAGCTATGAATGGTTTGATTGCATCCCTGAAATTGCACAAGCCTATGACAATATTCCTTTAAATACTGAGCAGCTTGCAAACGTTGAATATCTCTCTGGCGAGTCATGCCAGCCTCATCATGCCATTATGCCTAATTGGGATGGTGAAGGAGATGATTTTGACCCCTCTACCTTAGAGGGGCTTGAATTATTGCCTAATCTAACCACTATCAAATTTATCAATTTTGAGCGTATTAAGGACTTCTCCCCTTTATTTACAGTACCCTTAACGCTAATTGATGAGTCTAGCGGGATTGATCAGGTAACCAAACAAACATTAAAAGCCTCAGGCGTTACATTGGGTTTAGGGCTTAATTAACCGGTAGTTGCAATATTGTACCACCGGTTAATTTAAGCATGTTGTTTTAAAATGTATAATTGAAGCGCATACGCAAGGCTGTTGTTTCATCATCTTCAACATCATCGGCGGTAGAAAAAGAACCTGCAAAGGTTACATTTGCATTTTTGATATCGAATATTGGTACAGTGTATGCTAGGTATGCCGTAGTAACTTCTGGGTCCGGGCCAGTTGCATTGTCTTCTTGTGAAAAGATAACGCCACCACCGAGATTTTTGTAGTTGAAGTTAATAATATACGAATTAACTTCTTGATCAGTCGTATCATCTTCCATATAGGAAGCCGCTGCATTAATATTGGCTGCGCCTAAATCGAAATTAGTTGATAAAGCATAACCTTGTTGATCGATTTCCCCTCCCGCAATTAAATCATAACGGACCTTTTCATAACCTGCGGTAATCCTAAACCCATCGGTGCGCCAAGTTGCAGAAGGGCGGACACCTGCGGCGGCTGTAGTATTATCACCAGCGGTATCATCATCACCAAATAATGTGTCTATTTCAAAAGATATATGTTTAGTGGGGTTGATGTGCAATGCAATTTGCCCGCCATCGTCACCTACAAAGCCTCGTACTTTATTCGCCTCATAAACACTGACACCTCCTGCGTGTTGTATCACAGTATCTTTACCTAATGGGAAAAGGTCGATGGCTTCAAAGCGGCCTATTTGTAGATCCCATTTACTGTTACCTAATTGAATATAAGCATCGCGAACTACAACGTGATCGTCGCCATCTGTGGTTAATCGTACGGTGCCTTTTGATAATACAAAGTTATCGCCATTTTGATGCTTGCCGTAAATATTTAATTCGACAAACCCATTTTGATCGTAGGTAGTTGATTCGACTTTAGTATTAATGGCGTCAGTGTCAAGCTCTAGGTTGGCATCAAAAGATAATTCTGCTTGTGTTAAACCAGAGAGACTGCTACTGATTGCAATTATTGTTATTAGTGTTGATTTTTTCAAAGTGTGTACCTCTATAATTATTATTTTTTTTAATGTATTGTATTAATTTTTATGGTTTGCACATTTTGTCGCGCATAGTCATTACACTGTTATTGCATAAATCTTTCAAATACATATTGTTTCGCTGTTCTATACTTTTTTGCTGTTAATAAGTTGTGTTTTTTAAAATTAAATTAGAAGAATAAAAAAGGAGTGCAGATAAAATTTTTATCTGCACTTTTGCGAATAATTATGAGGCTGAGAGAGGTTTTCGCTAAAAATATCATTAAATGTTTAATGATAAATAGGTGGGCGGTATTATGTAAAAAATTATTTAAAGTTAATAACTGTATCGTTATTTAATAATTTTTTATACTTTAATAAAGTGTTGTTGCTTTAAATCCTGTTGTCTTGGAAGAGAAGAAAATGCACCTTTGTGAGTAACGGCATAGGCACCGCAGCGGCAAGCAAATAACAGTGCTGCTGTGAGTGTGTTTTTGTTATTGGTGACTGAGGCTAGCCCTGTTTTTGAAATGTTGTCTTGTGCTAGTGCATAGAGTAATCCACCAACAAATGCGTCGCCCGCTGCGGTGCTATCAACCATCGCGACCTTGGGCGGAGTTATGTACCCTTTGTCAGTGTCAGTATAATAATGCATTTTATTGGCGCCATCAGTAATAAGTACCAATGAGGTTTGGTTCTCTTGTATTTTTTGAATAACGGATTCTTTAGATTCATTACGACATAAAAAAACTAATTCTTCAGTACTGAGTTTAACAATATCTGAATGTTCTATACATTGCCAGATGGCTGCATGCGGATCGCACTCATCAGACCAGAGGTTAAGTCGTAAATTAACATCGAAACTAATAATAAACCCTGCCGAATGTGCTTTTTCAATCCCGTGATTGGTCGCTTGTTGAATGTCAGCCTCTGTCAATGTATTAGAACAAAAATGAAAAATTCCCGGTTCGCTAAACCATGAAGGCTGAAACTCGTCTCTGTTAAAATAAAGGTCAGCCGATGGATTTCTGTAAAATTCAAAACTACGCTCGCCACTGTCATCGAGTGAAACAAAAGCCAGTGCTGTTTTTGCCTGATTGGTTTTTAACAGATAATCCGTGTTAACATTGGCTTTGGCTAGAGAATCACGTAAAAATTCACCAAATATATCATCACCTACTTTCCCTGCAAAGTAACTACGCCCGCCGAGCTTGCCAATTGCTGCTGCAACATTAGCAGGCGCTCCACCTGGGAACTTAATAAAGGACTCTTGGGACTCTAGTGAAGGCTGATCTATTTTGGTTGACAACATATCTACTAGCGCTTCACCAAATGAGATAACTTTGTCCATTAGTTGTTCTCCTGTGTTTGTACTAGCGTATTATTCATTGGTAGATGCTGTTTAACAATATTGAGTAACCCTTGTGTTGACCCATCGTACTCAATATTTGGATTTTCAATATTGCAACTAATCTCTGTTGCTAGGCGCTTTCCTAGTTGTACCCCCCACTGGTCAAAGGAATTTATATCCCATAGCGTGCCCTGCACGAATATTTTGTGCTCGTAAAGCGCAATGAGCATGCCTAAATTATGGGGTGTTAGCGCGTCTAATAATAGTACATTACTTGGGCGGTTACCTTGGTAGCTGGCATACTCTAGCCCTGGCTCTGCGGTATCACCATTCATAAAGGCATTTGCCTGTGCGAGCATATTTGTCAGCAATGCAAACTGATGTTCTTCGGTCTCTCTATGTGATGACAGTGAGGCGATAAAATCAATAGGAACAAAACGAGTGCCTTGATGTAAGAGCTGAAAAAAAGCATGTTGTCCATTAGAACCTGTTTGCCCCCAGATAACTGGGCCTGTAGCATAATCAACGGGCTTGCCTTGACGATCAACGGATTTGCCGTTACTTTCCATATCTAATTGTTGAAGAAATGCCGGTAGTTGGTGTAGCGCTTGGTCGTAAGGGATAATCGCCTGGGTTTCTGCATTCAAGAAATTAATATTCCAAATACCAACCAGTGCTAACAGAACCGGCATGTTGAAACTATAAGGGGCTGTTATAAAGTGCTGATCCATTTCGTGGGCGCCTTCGAGCAACTCAACAAATAACTCAAAGCCAATACTTAATACAATCGGCAACCCAATGCTCGACCAAAGAGAGTAGCGCCCGCCCACCCAATCCCAAAATCCAAAAATATTATCTTCATCAATACCAAACGCTAATGCGGCTTCTTTATTGGTCGATACGGCAACAAAATGCTGGCCAATATTAGCCTCAGTATCACCGGTTTGCTGCATAAACCAGCGTTTAGCGGTGTTGGCATTTAATAAGGTCTCTTGTGTCGAAAATGTTTTAGTCGAGATAATAAATAATGTGCTCTCTGGGTTTAAGTCCTTAAGCGTTTTTTTGATATGTTCGCCATCGACATTGGATATAAAATGAAAATTAAGGTCGGGGTGCTGATACGCATGTAGGGCATTACAAACCATATTGGGGCCGAGGTCAGAACCTCCGATACCAATATTGACAATGTCGCAAATAGGGCTGTCTGAAAATCCCCGCCATTGACCTGTACGTACTTTATGGCTAAATGCTTTTAATTTTTGTAGACCACTGTCGATATCAGGCATGATATTTTGCCCGTTTACAACCACCGGTTTCATGTGTCGATTACGCAGAGCCGTATGTAAAACTGGGCGATTTTCAGTAGTATTGATGTAATCGCCAGAGAACATTTGCGCTCGGCGTTGATCCAGTGGCGAGTGTTCTGCTAAATGAATCAGTGCTTTTAGTACGTCATTTGAAATTTTATTTTTAGAGAAATCTAAAAATAGCCCCCCTAAACGTAAACTCATATTATTAAAGCGCTCGGGATCGTGTGTGAAATAATCAGCAATACGGTCCTGTTGGGTTTGATGGGCGAGCTGTTTAAGCGTTGCCCAGCTGTCAGATTGATTAAATGTATACATAATGGCTCTCTTTTTTGATCAAGCTGCCCGTGTTTTAAGGGTAGTGAAAACACCCTGTGTTTCTAGCTGCTCTAATGCTTGTTCAAATGCGCTTATAAATGAGTTTGAGTTGACTAATGTATGGCCAAAAATATCATCTAGCATAGGTAGCGATAAAGACAGTGATTCATGTTGGTTAATTGCATTTTTCAGTTTTTCAGCAGCGGGGTCCTGAATGTTGGTAATATCTTCTTTGCTAAGGTATAACATCCAGCTAGCGATGATGAGTGCTACCCGCTCTAGCGGGCGCTTTTCTTGTAACAGGTGATGAATGGTAGGCAGTAAAAATTTAGGGATTTTACTTGAACCATCCATGCACAATCGCACTAATTGATCACCCATCTCTTCGTTAGAAAAGCGTTCAATGAGTGTTTGTTTGTATTGTTCAATATCAATACCGGGAATATCCCCCAGCGTTAGCGTTACATCGATATCCATAAAGTCACGAATTAAGCGCACAAAGTCCGGGTTTTTCATTACTTCGTGAGTGTACTGATAACCTGCCAGATGCCCTAGGTATGCCATAGCCGAGTGGCTGGCATTCAAAAGACGTATTTTCATTCGCTCGTAGGGCGCTACATCTGGAGTAAACTGAACACCGACTTCTTCCCACGCTGGGCGCCCGTTACAAAAATTATCCTCTAGTACCCATTGCATAAAAGGCTCACAGACGACCGGCCATTGGTCGTCAAGGTCGTAGTGTTCACGCAGCCATTGGCTGTGCGTTGGTGCTGTCATTGGGGTAATACGATCCACCATGCTGTTTGGAAAACTTACCGCTTGAGTAATCCAGCGTGCAAGCTCAGGGTCTCGTTTTTTGGCAAAACTGACTAGCGCCTGGCGTGCTACCTCACCATTGTGAGGTAAATTATCGCACGACATAACCGTGAATGGTTTAATGCCTTGAGCTAAGCGCCTAGAGAGTGCTTCTGTTAAATAACCAAAAACTGTACAAGGGTTTTGCGGGTGTTCCCAGTCGTGAATAATGTCAGGGTGCTGGTCATTAAATTCACCGGTATTATCATCGGTGTTGTAGCCGCTTTCGGTAATCGTAAGAGAAACAATACGCACCTCTGGTGAGGCCAGTTTCTGAATAACTGCCTCAGGATCATCGGGGGCAAATAAAAAATCTGCGATAGCACCAATGATGCGTACGGCCGTTTTTTTCTGATGATCTAACTCCATCAAGGTGTAGAGATAATCCTGACGGGTAAGTACTTCTCTCATTACTCTGTCAGTGTGGCGCAATCCGACACCGCATATTTCCCAGCCTTGATGCCCAGCTTCAAGCAGCCGTTCGGTATATACTGCTTGATGCGCCCGGTGAAATCCGCCTACGCCGATATGCACAATACCTTGAGCCCGTTGATTACGGGCATAGCTTGGTCGTGCTATCGCTGTATCTAGCTGCGATAGCGCTTTATTGTTAAGCTTCATAAATATTACCTTGATGAACCCTTGTCAATCGTTGTGGGCCGTTATTTATCAAATAACAATCGATGAATACCCACTCGTTAAAGCAGCTTGTGCCAACTGTATCTCTCCCGTCTTAGATGATAGTTATCAGCAGATAGCTATATCTAAGTCGAGAGGTAATATGAGGCTACTGTTATGACGCTTTTGCAGGTCTATTAATTTTGTGAATAGCTTGCCCTTTGTGATCAAATAAATGACATTGGGATAAATCTAAATTAAGGCCAACAGTATCACCGAAGACACCAGGAAAATCTCCCGGTGTGCGTACCGTCAGGGTTTCTTTTGCTGTGGTTTTGACATAACAATAGGTGTCGCTTCCTAAATGTTCAGTGACATCGAGTTGCCCGGTAAAGTCGGTAGTGTTTTTATCAGTTACAGTGATATGCTCAGGTCGTACACCGAGCGTTACGTTGCTGCCTTTTTTAACATTATCGCCAGAGACAGGTACGTTCATTTTGGCACCAGAAGCTAGCTCTACATTTACACCGGCTTGGTTTGTCGCGATCACTTTTGCCTTCAGAAAGCTCATTTTAGGCATGCCCAAAAAACCTGCAACAAACTGGTTTACGGGGTGGTGATATAACTCCATGGGTGAGCCCACTTGTTCGATACGGCCACCGTTGAGAACGACCACTTTATCAGCCAGAGTCATGGCTTCTACTTGATCGTGGGTAACATAAATCATCGTTGCATTTAAATCATGGTGCAGTCGCGCCAGTTCTAAGCGCATTTGCACGCGCAGTGCGGCATCGAGATTCGATAGTGGCTCATCAAATAAAAATACTTTTGGGTGGCGTACAATTGAACGACCAATAGCAACGCGTTGGCGCTGACCACCGGAAAGATCTTTTGGTTTACGATCAAGTAGTGGTTCAAGTTCTAAAATACGTGCAGCCTCGTTAACTTTTGAGGTGATATCTTCTTTGCTATCACCTGCAAGGCTTAAGGCAAAGGACATATTTTTACGAACCGACATATGGGGATACAACGCGTAGCTTTGAAATACCATTGCTAAATCACGCTTGGCCGGTGCAAGCTCGGTTATTTCTTTGTTGTCTAGATAAATGCTGCCACTGGTAACATCCTCTAAGCCTGCAATAGAGCGTAGTAGTGTTGACTTGCCACAGCCCGAGGGGCCAACAAAGACAACAAATTCATGATCGTTAATAGCGAGGTTAATGCCTTTTAAAATATCGACATCACCGTAGGATTTTTTTAGGTTTTTAATATGTAAGTCAGCCATGGAAATACCTTAATTATTTAACAGCGCCAAAGGATAAACCGCGTACCAATTGTTTCTGGCTAACCCAGCCAAAAATTAAAATAGGTGCACAGGCGAGAGTCGATACCGCCGACAATTTTGCCCAAAATAAACCTTCGGGGCTTGAATAAGAGGCGATAAGTGCAGTCAGTGGAGCTGCTTGTGATGCGGTCAAGTTGAGCGACCAAAATGCTTCGTTCCAACTAAGAATGAGTGATAGCAATACCGTTGAAGCCAAGCCACCTTTGCTCATGGGGAGTAGAATTCTCCAGATTTCTTGTAGCAAGGTTGCGCCATCCATACGTGCAGCTTCAAGAATATCTTTCGGTATATCTTTAAAGTAGGTGTATGCCATCCATATCATAATAGGCAGGTTTATCAACGTATAGATGATAACTAAGCCTGTGCGTGTATCTAACATACCAAAGCTTTTAAACAGTAAATAAATGGGCATCAGTACACCAACCGGCGGTAGCATTTTAGTCGATAGCATCCATAGTAGAGTAGATTTAGTCCGTTTTGTTTCAAAAAATGCCATCGAGTAGGCCGCAGGTATTGCCAGTAGCATTCCTAAAAAAGTAGAGCCAAAAGATACTATGACTGAGTTCCACGCAAAGTGAAAATAATCACTGCGCTCGTTCACTAGAATATAATTTTCTAATGTGGGTGTAAAAAATAATTGTGGCGGCGTAGCAAATGCATCAATTTCGGTTTTGAAACTAGTCAGCAGCATCCAAAAAATAGGAAAGAAAATAATAAGAGCCACCAGCCAGCTTAGTGTACCCATAATTATTGTATGAGTGCGCTGGCGTTGTTTTATACTTAACATGCGATTACCTCTGGATTCAGTGCTGGTCTGTCAGGCTTTTGCCCACCAGACGGACTAAGAAAAATGCGGCAATATTAGCCAGTAATACCGCAATCAAACCACCGGCAGATGCTAGGCCAACGTCAAATTGCAGCAGTGCTTGGCTATAGATAAGGTAGGCTAGGTTGGTTGTCTCATAACCCGGTCCGCCGCCGGTAGTGGTAAAAATTTCGGCAAAAATCGATAGTAGAAAAATGGTCTCAATCATAACGACAACGGCAATGGGGCGGGCGAGATGAGGCAGTGTTAAGTGATAGAACAGTGCCCATGGGCCAGCACCATCAAGACGTGCGGCTTCTTGTTGTTCCTGATCCAGTGATTGCAAGGCAGTCATCAGTAATAAAATGGCAAAGGGTAGCCACTGCCAGGATACAATCATAATAATTGATAACAATGGGTATTCACTAAACCAGTCAATAGGTTGTGCACCAAAAAATGTCCAGATGGCAGCAAATACACCTGATACAGGATGTAGTAGTAGGTTTTTCCATACTAGAGCGTTGACTGTGGGCATAATAAAAAACGGTGAAATCAAGAGCACGCGCACAATGCCTTGTCCCCAAAAAGCTTGGTTGACAAGTATGGCGATCAATACGCCAAATACAATAGTAATCAATAATACGGCGCCGACTAGTAGCAGTGTATTACTCATGCCTGCGCCAAAGCCTTCGTCGCTTAAGAAAAACGAGAAGTTTTCTAACCCAACAAATTCGTTTTCGCCGGGGTAGAGCAAGTTGTAGCGAATAAGAGAAAAATAGATCGTCATCGATAGAGGGATCGTCATCCACAGCAGTAATGCTAAAATAGATGGCGATACCATATAACGGCTTACTTTATTCTTTTGTTTGGCAATTCCCATAATGTTATTCCCCAGTTTGTCAGGCATGCCAACATTACCTGTTTCCAAGGTTGTTGTATTCATTACACTATCCTACAGAGTTAAGCGTCGATTAAGCCATTAAAAGAGACAGTATTAGAAGCGGAGTTAAAGCGCCTCTAATACCGGTAGCAGCAATATATGTGCTGGTTTATTTTTGGTAGTAACGAGCACGCCTCATTTCACGTTTAGTGATCTTTTGTGCGCTCGTGAGTGCTTTTTCGACACTCATTGAACCTGATAAGGCGCCGGAGAATAGTTTGCCAACTTGAGTCGCAATAGATTGAAACTCAGGAATCGCGGCAAACTGTACGCCAACGTAAGGTGATGGTTTTAACGTAGAATCATTTGCATCAGCAGCGCTCATTGCCTCAAGCGTTTTTGCGGCAAAAGGTGCGGCCTTCATATATTCAGCGTTATCATAAGTCGAGGCGCGAGTACCCGGTGGAATTTTTGCAACACCACTGGTTTTAGCGACAAGTTGACTATATTCTTTAGATGTTGCCCAAGTAACGAAAGTTTTTGCAGCTTCTTTGGCATCTGAGCTAGAGGGTACGGCCAGTGCCCAAGACCAAAGCCAACCGGCACCTTTGGTAGTCACTTGTTGTGGTGCAAGCGCAAACCCTACATTATCGGCGATACTACTTTGTGTTTCGTCTGTAACAAAAGAGCCTGCAACCGTAGCATCTACCCACATAGCGCATTTACCGCTGTTAAATAGTGCCAAGTTCTCATTAAAGCCATTAGAGGATGCACCCGGTGGGCCGTAGTTGCCTAATAGGTCAACATAAAAGGTAACGGCATTAGTCCATTCCGAACCGGTAAACTCTGGCTGCCAATGTTCGTTAAACCAACGGGCACCAAAAGCATTGCCCATGGTGGTGACCAATGCCATATTTTCTCCCCAGCCTGCTTTGCCGCGTAGGCAGATACCATATTGCCCTTGCTCTGGCTTATGCAGTGCTTTGGCAAAACCTCTCATCTCATCCCATGTGGGTTGATTAGGCATGGTGAGGTTGCTCTGTTTAAAGAGATCTTTGCGGTAGAAGGTCATAGAACTTTCGGCATAGAAGGGCAGAGCATAGAGTGTCTGGTCGACAGACAACCCGCCTTTAACTGCCGGAAAAATATCGTCGACATCGTAATCGGCAGGTAGGTTATCCATCGCGCTAAGCCAACCTTTTTTACCCCAAATAGGGGCTTCGTACATCCCGATGGTCATCACATCAAACTGACCGCCACGGGTGGCGATATCGGTTGTTAGGCGTTGGCGTAGAACGTTTTCTTCGAGCACAACCCACTCAAGTTTGATCTCGGGGTTTGCTTTTTCAAAGACCTCCGTAAAGCTTTGCATACGTACCATATCACCGTTATTGACGGTGCCGATGGTCAGTGTAGTCACTGCGTTTGCGGTGGATGTTGCTGCAATGCTGGCGGCTATCATCACAGGGGCTATGTGTTTTATATTCATGTCGAGCCTCTAGTTATTTTTGTGTATAGGTCGATTGTGGTTAACTGTTATTTTCCAGCCACCGGTTTTTTATTAGATCCGGTTATCACTTTGTGTTTGTGGCGCTGGGATTATCATTACACCGTGAATGGCATCAGTGAACAAATACATAGTTTGGTGTTGATGTGTACTTTTTTGCTATTATTGTTGTTGTTTTTTAATTTTTATTTTGGGTTTTGTTATTAAGTTACTGTTTTGTAAGGTTTTGTGAATAATGCGTTACAGCTGAAAAGTATCGGTTGCTGTTATGCAGCATTAGAGCTATTGCTACTAGCCTTTGTACAGTGTATCGAGCGATGTTTTACGATACTCCGATGGAGTCATCTTTTTGACGTCATAGAAACGGCGATTAAAATTGGCAATATTGTTAAACCCTACGCTAAAGCAAATCTCTGTAATGGGCTCATCACTGTGCGCAAGTTGTTCACAGGCCTTGTTGATACGCAGGCCATTAACAAATTCAATAAATCGATGGCCTGTTGATTTTTTGAAAAACTTTGAGAAGTAGGTTGGGCTCATTTTCAAGTGATTAGCTACTTCTTCAAGGGTGATCTCTGTGTCGTAATGATCAAAAATGTAGGTGATCGCAGCATTTAGTCTATTTAGAATTCGCTCATCCATATGAGGCAAAACAGCGGTTGTAGACAGTACCCGGTACTCTTTTGTCGAGGCTAGCATCTCGATCAATGTCCAGAAATGAATGAGCCGCCTGAACCCTACCGTTGTGGATATTTCGTTGAATAATGTGCGAGCATTCATTTTATCCTGTGGGTTTAAAAATTCAATGCCATAACGTGCCCGTTTCCAAAAAGGGTTGAGTGGTTGTAGCTCAGGAAAAGCACTCTCGCAGGTCTCAATAAAATTATGAGAGAAATTAATGACTTGATCACGCAACTCTATATGTTCTTCTTTCCCGATTTGGCTAATCCAATTGTGTGGCAGATTAGGGCCAACTAAAATTAAGCTGTTCGGCTCAAAGTTGCCAATATAGTCACCGATAAAGACCTTGCCGGCACTTTCTCTAATCAGGTGTAATTCATAGGCTTCATGGTAGTGCCAGCGTATTAGCGGGCTGGGAAATCCATGTTGTAGATAACGTATCGATTCGCCGCCTTGTTGATCAACTAATTCCAACTCTGGCTCAATGCGCTCTTTATTTTTATTCATTATTGATCCGCCATACCTTACTGATAAACGCTCATTACAAGGCCGTTACTCATTTATTAGGCCGCTACAAGAGCGTTTTCATTTTATAATGTGTAACAAAAAAGTATAGAGGTTTTAGGTGTGATATCCCATCGTTTTATTGCCCTTGCTATTGTGTGCGTTAATAATAACGCGCTTATACATTATTTTTAAAACAGCTGCTGGCTTATATTGTTATCATCTAAGCTCCCTGTATAAGTGGGGGCTAAGATGATGTTGTTGCTGTGGTGCGATATCAGGCTTGCAGTACTTGCAGCGTGTTAGTACCACCTTGATCATTGAGGTAGTCGCCTTTAGTGACAATCACCAGATCGCCTGGTTTTACAATAGCGCGCTCTCTAAGTTCTGCTATGGCCAGTGTATTGATGTTGTCAGCCTCGTGCTGTTCCGTATCAAAGGGTATGGTGGTGACGCCACGGTAGAGCGCTACGCGGTGTTGAGTATCTGGGCGACGAGAGAAGGCAAAAATTGGTAAGGATGAACGTAGCCGTGACATTAACTGTGGGGTTGCCCCGGATTCTGTCATGCTAATGATCGCTTTGACACCGACTAAATGGTTAGCCGCATAGATAGCTGAAAGCGCAATAGTTTCATCTGCTTGGTAAAAGTGCTCATTAATGCGGTGCCCTGAACGACTAGCCGATGGGTAATTCTCAGCGCCAATACAAATGCGCGCCATTGCGGCAACAGCCTCGGCGGGGTAATCACCGGCGGCGGTTTCAGCTGAGAGCATCACGGCATCGGTACAGTCAATGACTGCATTGGCAACATCAGAGACTTCTGCGCGTGTCGGCATTGGGCTGCCAATCATAGACTCCATCATTTGCGTAGCAGTGATTACCACAGTATTTAATGCACGGGCGCGCGCAATAATATTCTTTTGCACGCCTACCAGTTCGGCATCACCGATTTCAACGGCTAAGTCACCGCGTGCGACCATGACCACTTCTGAGGCGCGAATGATGCCATCTAAAATATCGGGGTCTGCCACTGTTTCGGCACGCTCAATTTTAGCCACTAGCCCAGCAGAAGAGCCGGCAGCTTCAAGCAGTGCGCGGGCTTCATTCATGTCGGCAGCATCGCGAGGAAAGGAGACCGCCACATAATCGACACCAATCTCAGCAGCGGTTTTAATATCGTCTTTGTCCTTTTCTGTTAGCGCTTTAGCCGATAACCCGCCCCCTAAACGGTTGATCCCTTTGTTATTCGACAACCACCCACCAACTAGCACTTCGGTGTGTAGTTTGTGTGGAAAGGTCTCGGTAACCTTTAGCACAATACGGCCGTCATCTAATAACAATGTATCACCAACATTCGCGTCATCAATCAATGCTTTGTAATCAATACCAACTTGGTATTGATCACCGCCATCACGGGCCAGTGTGGAGTCTAGCGTGAAAGCATCGCCAACAGCGAGTTGCACTTTTTGCTGTGCAAAGCGGGCAATGCGAATTTTAGGACCCTGTAAATCCCCTAGTAAGGCAACAAAGCGGCCGTGTTTTTTTGACAATCTACGTACTAACTCAGCGCGCTCTTTATGATCTTGTGCTTCACCGTGAGAAAAATTGAGGCGCATAGTATCAGCCCCGGCGAGAATCAATTTTTCGATCTGTTCTTCACTACTTGACGAAGGCCCCAGTGTGGCAACGATTTTTGTACGTCTTAACATATCATTGATCTCTTAGGCTGGTGCTTTAGCAAGTGCTAGTGTGTTATCCAATATGCGGTTAGAGAACCCCCACTCGTTGTCATACCACGACATCACTTTCACTAAGCGCCCTGATACTTTGGTTTGCGACCCATCAAAGATAGATGACAACGGGTTGTGGTTAAAATCCGCTGAAACTAATGGCGCTGTGTTATAGCCTAATACCGGCGAGGTTTCAGCTGCCGCCTCTAATAGCTTATTCACTTCTTCGATACTGGTTTCACGCTCGGCAATAAAACTGAGATCAACCAGCGAGACATTAATTGTCGGGACACGCACTGCCATGCCGTCAAATTTACCTGCCAGTGCCGGCATCACCAGACCCATGGCAGCGGCGGCGCCTGTTTTGGTGGGGATCATTGATTGTGTCGCTGAGCGTGCCCGGTAAAGATCGGTGTGATATACATCAGAGAGGTTTTGATCATTGGTGTAGGAGTGAATGGTTGTCATTAAGCCACTTTCAATACCGATATTGTTATGAAGTACTTGAGCAACCGGCGCTAAGCAGTTTGTTGTGCATGAGGCGTTAGAGATAACCTTGTGCGACTGGCGCAGCTCGCTGTCATTAACACCGTAGACAATAGTGGCGTCAACGTCTTTACCCGGCGCAGAAATAATAACTTTATCCGCCCCTGCGGTAATATGCTGTGCGGCCTTATCGCGGGTGGTAAATAGACCAGTACACTCATAAACGACATCAATGTCTAACTCTTGCCATGGTAGCTCAGCGGGGTTGCGTATGGCGCTGATAGCAATAGAGTCACCATTAACTGAAATGCTTTCTGTGGAGTGGCTAACATCACCGGCAAATGGCCCGTGAACGGTATCATACTGGAATAGGTGCGCATTGATGGCTGCATCACCTAAATCATTGATAGCAACTACCTGGATTTGCCAGCGGTATTTGTTTTCATAAAGTGCACGCAGTACATTACGACCGATTCGGCCAAAGCCGTTTATTGCAACACGGATTGTCATGGGATTTACCTCAGAAGGGGATGATTATATTATTTTGTTGTTAATATTACGTAATTTAAATAAAATTTCAAGGGTTTGTTGATCTAAAGTTTGGTATAATTACCAAAATAATAAATGTAATCAATAGATGTATACTGTCTATATCAAAGAGGTTTAGGAGTTTCTATGCACGTTGTTATTGAGCAAGTCACCGCCCGTGTTGTGGCACGCAGCAAGGTGACCCGAGCGGCGTATCTACGCCAAATGAAAGGCGCAGAAGATGAGGGTGTTCATCGAGTAAGCTTGTCGTGTGGTAATTTAGCCCATGGTTTTGCGGCGTGTAACGCTGAGGATAAGCAAGCGTTAAAGCTCGCCAATGCGGTCAATGTCGGGATTATCTCTTCCTATAACGATATGCTCTCAGCACACCAACCCTTTGAGCAGTTTCCTGACCAGATTCGCAAAGCGGTTAATGAACTGGGCTCAGTCGCGCAATTTGCAGGCGGTGTGCCAGCGATGTGTGATGGTGTTACCCAGGGCCAACCCGGTATGGAGTTAAGCCTGTTTAGCCGCGATGTGATCGCTATGGCAACCGCCGTAGGCTTGTCACATAATATGTTTGACGCTGCATTGTATTTAGGTGTGTGTGACAAGATTGTGCCGGGGTTACTGATCGGCGCATTGCGCTTTGGCCATTTGCCGACTCTGTTTGTGCCCGCAGGCCCTATGCCAAGTGGTTTGCCCAATAAAGAAAAAGCCCGTATTCGCCAGCGCTATGCTGAGGGCAAAGTAGGGCGCGATGAATTGTTGCAGTGTGAATCTGACTCTTACCACAGTGCGGGCACCTGTACCTTTTACGGTACGGCAAACAGTAACCAAATGGTGGTTGAAGTTATGGGGTTACATTTGCCGGGCTCTTCGTTTGTAAACCCCAATACACCCATGCGCGAAGCACTGACACGCGAAGCGGCACGAAAAGCAGTGCAATTAACCGCGCAAAATGGTGAGTTTACTCCGCTGTATGAGATTGTCGATGAGCGCTCGCTTATTAATGCCATAGTGGCGTTACTGGCCACTGGCGGCTCAACCAATCACACGATGCACTTAATTGCTATCGCGCGTGCAGCCGGTGTGATTATCGACTGGAGTGACTTTTCTGAACTCTCAGCCGCCGTACCGTTGTTGACAAAGGTTTACCCCAACGGTGAGGCCGATATCAATCACTTTCATGCCGCCGGTGGCGTGGGTTATTTAGTGCGCGAATTACTCGCCGGTGGTTTTTTACATGAAGATGTGATGACAGTCATGGGGCGCGGCTTATCACGCTATACCCAAGAGCCTTTTTTAGATGACGGCAAAGTAGTGTGGCGCGAAGGGGTGCAAGCATCGCTCGATGAAAATGTATTGCGCCCGGTGACACAGCCCTTTAGCCCTGATGGCGGCTTAAAAGTATTGGATGGTAATCTTGGGCGCGGGGTCATTAAGGTATCGGCTGTGGCAGCTGAGCATCGCATAGTAGAGGCACCGGCGATAGTGTTTAATGATCAGAATGAGCTGGCCGAGGCGTATAATCGCGGCGAGCTTGAGCGCGATTTTATTGCAGTGGTACGCTACCAGGGCCCTGTCGCTAATGGTATGCCCGAGCTACATAAACTGACCCCCTATTTGGGGTCACTACAAGATCGGGGGTTTAAGGTTGCACTAGTGACCGATGGTCGTATGTCAGGGGCATCGGGCAAAGTGCCCGCAGCGATTCACGTATGGCCTGAGGCAAGCCAGGGCGGCGCGCTGGCACAGGTGGCTGATGGCGATATGATTCGAGTTGACGCCACTCGTGGTGAGCTGCAATTATTAAGCGATGATAATACTTGGCTTGCGCGTGGGCAGGTGATGCCTGAAAGTGCCGCCACACACCATCAAGGCATGGGGCGCGAGCTATTTGCCCCTCTGCGTGGCCAAGTAAACTGTGCAGAAAAGGGCGCCTCTCTCTTTGAGTGGTAAATGGTATCACTCGTCTTTTTAGTACAATACTAATAGCGTAAAAAGAAAAGACAAAGCGGCCAGTTACTCGGCCGACTTTGTCTCAAGTGCCTTGTTTTGATAGGCAAATGTGCCTTTGATAATACGATCAATATCGATCAGCTCGCCAATGGTAGCGCCGGCCATGATTTTCTCTTGCACTTGGTGCTCGGTGCTGAGAAGCTGCTGTGCCTGCTGTAGTATAGTGGCCGCGTCAGCTTTAGGAATAACCACCACTCCATTGCCATCGGCAACAATGATATCGCCCGGTGTCACCACCACGCCCGCGCACTGAATCGGTACGTTCACCTCTCCATACCCGGCAATGGCCGCAACATTAGGGACAACCCCCCGACACATCACCGGGAATTTAAGCTGCCTGATTTCTTCGACATCGCGACAGCCACCATCAATAATCGCGGCCACGACCCCGCGGTTACGTGCCGACATCGACATATTCTCACCCCAAAATGCGGTATCTACCGAGCCGTGTGAATCAATCACTACAATGTCGCCGGGCTGGCAGAGATCGATAGCTTTAATGGGGGCGGTTAAATCAGAGGCTAATGCTTTAGCGGTAATGGCTGTACCGACAACGCGAATCCCCTCAAATAATGGTCGCATCGTTGATGTCATCCCATTAAAGCGACCCATGCAATCCGATAGTGCGCAGGTGAGTGAATCGTAAGCGAGTAAATCTTTAAATCCCTGAACAATGGTGGTTGGCGGTCGATCGATGGTTAGGTTGATCATATGGGTTCTCACTTTTTACACAGTCAGTGGTTAGTAAAACGGATATCACGCTATACGCTACACATAAGTGCCCACTCGTCGGTGCCTAAGTGCGAGGGCGTACTTTAATAGCTGCTGGCGGTAAAGTATATCGCAGATTGGCGGGGTATAGTGTTGGATGCCCAATACCCAATATCTGATGGTGTTATTGTTCAATAAGTCTATTGCTGGCTTTATGGTTTGGTCTATTTATTGTTAGTGATTCAAATACTAGCGAATCAAGACAACAGGTTTTGTTACGTTATGTGGCAAATCTCAATAGCCAGCCCATCAGCCAGATAACCTTAGAGCGAGAGCCCAGACTTAGTGATTAATTAAAAATGCTAATAAAGCCTTCATTATTGTATAGCAATGTTATAACATAACATTCAGGTGTTGTAATTCTTAAAATCCACAGTATTTATCTCAGAATCGGTACTTACAGAATGAATATGAGTCAAAATAATAAGTTACCTGTCACCGTTCTTTCCGGTTTTCTCGGTGCAGGAAAGACCACAGTGTTAAGCCATATCCTAAATAACCGTGAAGGCCGAAAGGTAGCGGTTATTGTTAATGACATGAGTGAGGTCAATATTGACTCTGCTATTGTTCAAAATGAGGTTTCGCTTAGCCATAGTGAAGAAAAGCTCGTTGAAATGAGCAACGGCTGTATTTGCTGCACTTTGAGAGAAGACCTGCTTATAGAAGTTAATAAGCTTGCGAAAGAAGGGCGCTTTGATTATCTGGTGATTGAATCAACGGGTATCTCTGAACCTCTACCTGTCGCAGAAACCTTTACCTTTGCCGATGAGCAGGGGGTTTCGTTATCCGATATCTCTACCTTGGACACAATGGTGACTGTTGTGGATGCAGTCAATTTTCTCAATGATTACGATGAAGCTCAATCCCTAAAAGAAAAGGGAGAACACCTAGGCGATGAAGATGAACGCAGCGTAGCCGATCTACTGGTTGATCAAGTAGAATTCGCCGATGTTATCTTGATTAGCAAAACCGACTTAGTCGATATGTCAGAGCAGGAGCGTCTGATTGCCATATTAAAAACCCTCAATACTGCCGCCTCGATTATTCCTATCAAGAATGGACAGGTTAATCTTGATCAGGTTTTGAATACAGGGTTATTCGATTTTGAAAAAGCACAACAAGCACCGGGATGGTTAAAGGAAATGCGCGGCGAGCATGTTCCTGAAACAGAAGAGTATGGTATTGGTAGCTTCAGTTATGTGGCAAGAAAGCCTTTTCATCCAGAAAAATTCTACCAGTTTCTTCATAATACTCAACAATATGGGAAATTAATTCGCTCTAAAGGGTATTTTTGGTTAGCCACACGACCTGAGTTTGCAGGTCAGTGGAGTCAGGCAGGTGGCATTGCTCGCTACGGTTTTGGTGGCATGTTTTGGAAATCTGTTCCTAAAGAAAATTGGCCGACAGATGAAGATTATTTAGAGTCTATCCAGAAAAATTGGGTAGAGCCTTTTGGCGATATGCGACAGGAGCTAGTTTTTATTGGGCAAGGTTTAGATAAAAATAAAATAACCGAGGCATTAGATAGTTGCTTGCTTTCTGATGAGGAGCTAGTTCAAGGGAAACAATTTTGGAAAACTTTACCTGATCCATTTTCTGCCTGGAAAGAAAACAATGCAGTCTAATATTATAGAAGACGTTAGATTAAATAGCGATTGGCCAACATTTGAAATAGGCCACGATTCATCTGTATTGACCTCAATTTATACAGATAAAATAAATATTGCTGTTTGGCAGCGTGAGCACCAGTCGAACCTCGATCATTATGCAAAAGAATGGGTAAGCCAATACCCGTCTTATACCCCTCGTTTATTATTATCTCCAAAAAGCGTGGATGATAAGTTAGATGAATTATTGCCTGATTTAGATTACAAAAATGTATTTAAGCAAGATGTTGCACTACTGGTTGATATGTTTGCTTGTTTATTTGATGCCGAAGAAATTGGCTTGCGCTTAACCCCTTTGAAAAAAGCAATGTGTCCTAAATTTCACGTTGATAATATCCCCTGTCGTCTAGTTACTACCTATGGTGGGCTAGGGACAGAATGGTTATTAGAAAAAAATGTTGATCGATCTCGTCTAGGGAAAGGCGCTAATGGTTTGCCTGATCACGAATCAGGTATTCTCCAAGGGGATAAAAAGATACAACAACTAAGCTCACAGCAAGTTGCTTTGCTGAAGGGAAGTGGTTGGCTGGGTAATGAAAGTTATGGTGTTGTTCACCGTTCTCCTTTTCTATTTGCTGAGCATACACGCTTATTACTTACGTTGGATTTTTAATCGTGACTTTAAACTGTGTTTTTAAGAAATAACCTTAATGACTTGCAAGTGCAGATAATATGAATCAGTTAAATAAAAATATTGAACTTGCTGAGCAACATTGTCAAGAAAAAGGGGAGCGATTAACCAAAAAACGTAAACTAATACTACTTGTTCTATTGGAATCAAAAAAAGCAATATCTGCCTACGAGATTGTTAAATATTGTAAACAACAGTTTAACGAAACAATTTCTGCTATGTCTGTTTATCGAATACTGGGATTTTTGCAAGAGCAAGGGTTGGCTCATAAGCTGGGTTTAGCGAACAAGTTCGTGGCTTGTTCTCACGTTGTTTGTAAATATAAGCATCAGATTTCACAATTTTTAATTTGCGATCAATGCCAGCGCGTTGAAGAGATCAATATTGACCAGTTAGTATTGGAGGATTTGCACAAAGTGATTAAGAAAACAGGTTTTCACTTAAGTAGCCCACAGCTGGAAATAAACGGTATTTGCAATACATGTTTTTCAGCTGAAAATAACAGCGATAAAAATACACAAGGTTAAATGAAAAAACTAATAAAATTTACTCTGCAATACTTTTTAGTGATATTTACCCTTTCACCTATTTATATATTCTCATCGATATGAGAATAATCATTCATGTTTTTGGGGGCATCATGTTTATCAGGGCAATCCAAAAGAATCATGGCTATAAAGTATAGGTGTTATGTTATCTATGGGCGTTCGTCCCTGTTCTGGTGCCGTTGTTGTGCTGATTTGTACCCATTTGGTCGGCGTTTTTAACTATGGTGTTATCGCAATCTTAGTGATGGGCTTAGGTGATGGGCTTAGGTACTGGGCTTTCTGTAGCTGGTATGGCGCTAGGCACACAATTAGCACGCAACTGGTTTGAGGCGTTTGTAAAGCCCTATAGTAGCCAACCTCTATTTCGCATCAATACTGGAGTTTGGTTAAGAATGATCGGAGGATTAATTATTCTTTTTCTGGGTTTAAGTCTGCTACCCAAGTCGGTGCGAGTCAGCCTTTATTATAGTATGGCTAGTTACCCAAAAATTGATGATTTTTCTTCAAGATTAATCGTCAATGCTCACCAGCTGGCCATGGATGAGTCTCAGTTTTATTAAGGATCTATTGGTAGGCTTACATAAATAAGCGGGCACTTGAATGATATGGAAGCAATTTTGTATGCGAATAAAATTATAGCAATCCATCAAAAATACTCTAATGGAGTAAAACTATGCAGTCATCGAAACGTGATCAATTGTCTGAAAAACAAATAAAGGAAGCTCCAGCATCACATTATATGAACGAGGAACAACTTGATTTTTTTAAATGCAAACTATTAGAGCTCTACGAATCAACAGAAATTCGAATTCAAGAAGCAAGGGACCAAATGGCTAAACCCTTGGATTTAAGCGATGTCAATGATAGAGCTTCTTGGGAGGAGCAAACCAATATTGCTCTTCGGATCGTCGAGCGAGAACAAAAACTTTTACCAAAAATTAGGCAATCGCTGGAGCGTATTCGCTTAGGGGCTTATGGTTACTGTTTGGAGTCGGGTGAACCAATCGGCATCCCTCGTCTTTTAGTGAGACCTACTGCTGAGTACTGTGCAGAAGTGAAGGCAGTTAGTGAGCTTAAGGAGAATCACTATAAGCAATAGCAATTAAATGTATTTTTATAAACGTCTAAATAGTTATTAACCTGATATAAACTTATATCGGGTTAATTTAGTTTGTTACATAATCACAGGCTCGCTATTAATAACGACTTGTTTGCCATCAACACGTAAATAAAAACAGTTAGGGCGGTTTGTGTGACACGCTGGCCCTGTTTGATCAACCAGACACAATACAGCATCTCCATCGCAATCTATTCGCATTTCAATTAGTCTTTGAATATTGCCTGAGCGTTCTCCTTTGTACCAGAAGGCTTGACGGGAACGAGACCAATAACACATTCGACCCTTTTGTAAGGTTTTTTCCAGTGCCTCTCGGTTCATCCAAGCTAACATCAATACCGCACCAGAAGTCTGTTCTTGAGCAATAACAGGGATTATACCCTGCTGATTAAACTGGAGTTGATCTAGCACGTTTACCAAAGACACTGTATGGCCTAGAGCCGTTTTTTCGAGCGATTTAAAGTAAGTATTTTCCATCAAAATAAACCAGTAAGGCAATGAAGGTTAATCAAAGGTAATGCTAACAATGAATTTTTCAGTGTTACTTTGCATTAAATAACTTATTGACACTGGTTCAGGCTATTAACCATTCCCTGAATCAGTTGATGATAATGCTCAGTGCCTGTTGCAAAACCGGCACCTAAAGGGTCCATAACGCCAATGGTTGAAACAGTTGTGCCTTCAAAAACATTGTTAACGATACCGGGATTATACTGAGGTTCAGTAAATACGCAGGTAACTTCCAGTTTTTTAACTGTATCTCGAATTTCTTTGATGCGTGCTGGACTTGGAGTTTGGGCGTGACCTAATGATATAGCCCCTGTTGCCAACACTTCAAAGCGTTTTTCAAAATACTGATAAGCATCATGAAAAACAATAAACTTAGGTTTATTGAGTGTATCGATTTTTGTGCGTGTAGAGTGTATTAGCTCATCCAGTGAGGCCGTTGCCTTTGCTGCATTACGGCTATAGATGGGTGCATTGTCAGGGTCATGTTTTGATAAGATATCTTTGATATGCTTAATCCATCGCTTGGCGTTTTCAGGGTCTAACCAAGCATGGGGGTCACTACCTTCGTGGTCATGATGATCAGTATGCTCTTCTTTTTCATGTTTGCTCTGTTTGCTTTCTTCTAAAGGAGCCTCTTTTTTATGATCACTTTTATCATTGCTCTCTTCTTCTTCATGCTCATGTGATTCGAAAGTGGCGCCTTCACGATAGCCATGAGTGATCGTATCCTCAAAAGCTAATACTTCTACTTTTTGTGCGGAAATTGCTACATTGTGTAAGGCTTTTTCTAACCAGGGTGTATAGCTTTCCCCCATCCAGAAAACAAGATCAGCATTTGCCAATACTTTTCCGTCTGAAGGACGCAAAGCGTAGTTATGAGGAGATGCTTCAGCCGGGATTAATAAATCGGGCTTACCTACCTCTTTCATAACCTGACTGACCAAAGAATGTAAGGGGGCAATATCGACGGCAACAGACGGTGGTGCCCCATAAGCATTGATCGATAATCCAAGCATTAAGGCTATGTAAGGTAATAACTGCTGACGCATTAAGCGCTCCTATAAGTAATGAGGTGCTGATAACTATGAAATAGAAAATAAGAATATTAAATAGAAAATACAAAGGTTATGTTATAACATTATATTATAAAGTGGCAAATTAAAATCGACTTATTGAAGTTATATTGATGAATGCTGTCGCTATACGTAAAAACACTTAGCTAGGTATATGTATGTTAATTGAATGCGATAGTTTGTCGGTTCGTTTAGGGAAACGAACAGTGCTCAACAATATCAACTTGTCAGTCAACCCAAAAGAAATTGTGACAATTCTCGGCCCTAATGGCTCGGGTAAAACCACATTGTTTAAAACCTTGATCGGTGCAATACAACCTAGTTCAGGTGTTTTAAAGAAAAAGCCGGATTTGCAGATTGGCTATGTGCCCCAGCGCTTGCATATTGATGAGACACTCCCGATGAGCGTCAAACGCTTTATGAATTTACCCAGTGGCCATTCTCCAAATGCCATTACTGATGCGCTGGCTCATGCGGGTGTATCAGGTCTGGATAAGCGGCAAATTATGGATTTATCGGGCGGTCAATTTCAGCGCGTTTTACTCGCTAGAGCACTGTTAGGGAAGCCAGATTTATTGTTGCTTGATGAAGCTACTCAAGGGTTAGATCATCGTGGCTCAGCCGAGTTTTATCGACAGATCGCCAGTGTGAGAGAAAATCTGGGCTGTGCCATTGTCATGATCAGCCATGAACTCCATGTCGTCATGCGCCAAACGGATAGAGTGATTTGCCTTAACGGTCATATCTGTTGTCAGGGTAAGCCCGAGACCGTCAGTGACTCACCGGAATACCACGCCTTATTTGGCCTTGATAAAGAAAGTGAAGCGGCACTGTATCTTCACCAAGGCCATCACTCCCACACACATATTCGGTAAACTTCCTATGTTTGATGATTTCTTAGTTCGAGCAATGCTCGCCAGTGTTGGCGTTGCTTTGGCAGCAGCGCCCTTAGGTTGTTTTGTTATTTGGCGACGAATGGCCTACTTTGGAGATGCCACCGCTCATGCGGCGGTACTGGGTATTGCACTATCATTGGCACTATCAACCCCTATATTTGCGGGTGTTCTCATTGCTTGCTTATTAATGGCAATCACTGTATCCAGTTTAAGTGGACGAGGGTTTGCGATGGATACTATGCTTGGTGTTGCCTCTCATTCGTCATTAGCTATCGGCTTGGTAGCGGTTTCATTTCTCTCTGGAATCAGAATTGATCTGATGTCATATCTGTTCGGTGATATTCTGGCTGTTGGGAATATGGACCTTATGGTGGTGTGGGGTGGTGCTCTAGTTGTCTTAGGGTTGATTGTATGGCGCTGGTCTGGTCTTTTATTATCAACACTAAACCCTGATCTAGCACTTGCCAGTGGCTTCAAGCCAAAGCAGGAGCAGTTAGTGTTAACTATAGCCCTGGCTATCGTTGTTGCTGTCGCTATTAAAGTGGTGGGAGTTTTATTAATTGCAGCAATGTTGATTGTGCCTGCTGCTACGGCACGCGCGTTTAGCAATACACCTGAAGCAATGGCTATTATTGCTGCCTGTTTGGGGGCTTTTTGTGGTTTATCGGGCTTACAAACTTCTTATTTATTCAATACGCCCACCGGACCAACAATTGTGTGCGTGAGTGCTTTTTTATTCATAGTCACTCACACAGTGTACCGATTATTGCCATTTGTATTATCGAGCTTTTTCAATACCAGAGATGATACATCCCATTAGCTGCTTTTCCCATTGCTCATTGATTTGCGTATCAATAATCTCTATTCGACTCTCTGAGCAATGGTTGAGTATCTGTTCTGTCAGGGAATCACTGGTCAGGTTATAGCTAAACAGGCCCTGGTTCGTAATGAATGTGGCCTTCATTCTTTCAGCATTGATACGATTTAAAAACGCAAGTAATTTTTCATAGTGAAATAGTCGATTAGGTAAAAAACGCCAACCTATACTATAGAATCCTTCCCCTTTATTAACCGCCTTAATATAACCGCATGTTGGAATAGCCATTGTTGATAATAAAGGCTTGTCTTCGGGCGGGTGATGATGAGATTTTTTAGCCGTAGCGGTTGTGCGCTTCGATAAATCTATCGCCGTAATATTACCCTCTTGTGTAAATAGCACCTTAGCATGCGCTTGAGCATGCTGTTTCACATAAGCGTCTAGTTGATACTTCTCATCATTGATATATAGATCTTGTTTATTGCCGACGACAATATCTGCGATAGCAATTTGCTCGTTAAATGTGTCGTGATTAGTATAGCGGCTGTCTGATAATTTTCGTGCATCCACTAACGTCACAATTTGCTGTAATTGAATAACTGAGCGATAAGCCTCTGCCGTCAGCACTTGCAATACTTCCTTTGGATGACCTAAGCCGGTAGGTTCAATCAGTAAGCGATCAGGCCTTGCTGATTTTAATAATTGGTTTAATGCGACCTGCATAGGCAAACCTGCGGTACAACACATACACCCCCCAGGTACCTCTCGAATAAAAACCCCTTTTTCTTGCGCATACTGTCCCTGAAACAAACTGCCATCAATGCCAATTTCACCAAATTCATTGACCAATACTGCCCAGCGTTCGCTAGGGGGTTTGTTGTTAAGTAAATGTAAAATAGCCGAGCTTTTCCCCACGCCTAAAAAGCCAGTAATAATAGTAGTGGGAATAGCGGAAATCGTTTTGGGGTTGATCAAGTTGTTGATATCCTCGATTGAGCTTGCATAAGCCAACCAAGTACCGTTTGGTGATACTGTCGGCCATATAAGCGAATAAATTGTTTTGTGTAGAGCTCACTTTCATTTTGCATAGAGGCTATGCGTTTTTCTATAAAATTCGGTGTTAATTCAAGCCCGCATTCAACAATAATGCAGTGGCACCACTGTTCATAATTTTGAGGGATTACTGATGTAGTCATAGTTTACTCCTTATGCGATACGCAAAGCATCAAAAATTTGTTGCTGGTCAATAATATCGGGTGCTCTACAGGTTTTATTAAGGTAATCTATAGCCGTTTCAATACTTGGTAAGCTCACCTGATCACCATTTAATAAGCGTAGATTTACCGTCCCTGTTGCCACTTCGTTAGCACCTACAATAACCATAAAGGGAGTTTTTTGCAGTGTTTGTTGACGAATCTTATAGCCAATTTTTTCTTTAGTATCATCTAACTCAATACGAAAATTAGAAATTTCTAATGCTTGTGCAACACGTGCTGCATAGTCGTTAAAATTTTCAGAAATTGTTAAAACCGATACCTGCACAGGTGCTAACCAAGCCGGTAGTTTACCGGTGTAATGTTCGATCAAGATACCTGTAAAACGTTCAAGAGAGCCAAATAATGCACGATGTAACATTACCGGGGTTTGTCGAGATCCATTTTCATCGACATATTCCAAAGAAAATCGAGCAGGCAAGTTCATGTCAACTTGCAACGTGCCACATTGCCAATCACGACCAATCGCATCGCGTAGGACAAATTCTAATTTGGGCCCATAAAAAGCACCTTCTCCTGGATTTAAGTGGTAATCTAAATTAAGTGCTTGTAAAGAATTGATTAATGCGGCTTCCAATATATCCCATGTCGCGTCGTCCCCTATGCGCTTATCAGGCCGGGTAGATAACTTAATACTGACATCTTCAAAACCAAACTGGCGGTAAATATCGAGTACCAATTCGATTATGTCGGTGCACTCTTTCTGCATTTGATCTGTCGTACAATAAATGTGTGCATCGTCCTGAGTAAAATGACGCACACGTAGCAAACCATGCAAAGAACCCGAAAATTCATAACGATGAACCTTACCAAATTCTGCCATACGAATGGGTAAGTCACGGTAACTTTTCAGCCCATGCTTATACATTAAAACACTGCCGGGGCAATTCATAGGTTTTAATGCTAAGGTATGTTCATCGGGGGTATCTGTGGTGTACATATGATCCTGGTAATTCTGCCAGTGACCGGATTTTTCCCATAAATTTTTATCCATTATGTCTGGTGTATTGACTTCAATATAATGCGCCAGCTTTTGGCGGCGACGCATATACTCAATCAATTGCTGAAAGAGCGTCCAGCCTTTGGGGTGCCAAAATACTGCGCCGATAGCGTCTTCATGAAAGTGAAAAAGATCAAGCGCTTTACCTAGCTTACGATGGTCGCGCTTTTCTGCCTCCTCAAGCATAGTGAGGTAAGCGCGCAATTCTTTTTTCGTAGCCCATGCCGTACCATAAATACGTTGTAGCTGCTCATTGTCGGCATCACCACGCCAATAGGCACCTGAGGTTTTGGTTAACTTCATATGTTCCAAAAAGCGTGTATTGGGTACATGGGGGCCACGACACATATCGATATACTCTTCGTGAAAATACAAACCCATGTGTGTTTCTTCGGGCATATCGGCAATTAGCTGCAACTTATACTCTTCTTGTCGATCCTCAAAGGTTTTAATCACCTGTTCACGCGGGAGGATACGCTTAATAACATTATAATGGGTTGCAATTAATGCTTTCATGCGCGCTTCGATTGCCATTAAATCGTCAGATGTAAACGGCTGTTCGTAGGCAATATCATAATAAAAGCCATTTTCAATCACCGGGCCAATAACCATTTTTGCGCTTGGGTAAAGCTGCTTAACCGCATGGCCTAGCAAGTGTGCACAGGAGTGGCGAATAATGTTCGCCCCCTCGGCATCGCGTGCAGTAATGAGTCTAATGTCAGCATCGACAACAATAGGATCACAGGCATCAATAAGCTTACCGTTAACCTCACCGGCGATAGTGGCTTTTGCCAATCCTGCGCCTATGCTATTAGCAACATCCATTACGGTTGTGCCTGCTGTGAATGTCTTCTCTGTGTTGTCGGGCAATGTAATGGTGATATTTTCTTGCTTGTCACTCATAGAATTACAGTCTGTATTATTGATTGTTTAATTAACGATTAAATAGTAATCGCTGTGAAGGTATTGAAGAGGCAATGATTTTCTGGCCATCGAAGACGTGTTGACCATTGACCCATGTGCTTTGTATACGCGATGAAAATGAGTGCTCATGAAAGGGCGTCCAACCACAATGATAGTGAGTATTAGTATGGCTGACGTTTGTCGTTTGATTTAAATTGACCAACACCAAATCAGCATAGTAACCCTCGCGAATATATCCGCGTTCATTCACCGCATAACGAATGGCGGGGTTATGAGCAGTTTTTTCTACCACCTGCTCCAAGCTGAGACGCTTGTGTTTAACATGATCTAACAAACTTAATAACGCATGCTCCACTAAAGGTAAACCCGCAGGGGCCTGGTTATAATCCACCTGTTTTTCTTCTAAGGTATGAGGGGCATGGTCGGTGGCAATAATATCAATCTGATTGGTATGTAACGCTTGTATTAAAGCATCGCGATCGGTTGCCGATTTAATGGACGGATTACATTTAATAAAATTTCCTAATTGAGGGTAATCCTGATTTGAAAACCAAAGATGATGAACACACGCTTCTGCTGTAATATGTTTATTTTCAATCGGGCCTGCTTCAAACAAACTTAATTCTTTTTCTGTAGTGATATGCAATACATGTAATTGGCTGCGATATTTTTTCGCCAAATTGACAGCATACGATGAAGAGGCAAAACACGCTTCGGTGTCACGTATTCGCGGGTGATCTTCTATTGTTGGTTGTCTTAATGCCCGTATTTTTTCAAGGTTGCTTGCGATAATGGGGCCACTTTCACAATGGGTAACAATCAGCACTGGGCTTTCACGAAAAATTGAGTCTAGCGCATGGGGGTTTTCAACTAACAAATCACCTGTAGAGGCGCCCATAAAGACCTTTACACCGCAGTATTTTCTAGGGTCTAACAATTGTATCTGTTCAAGATTGTCTTCTGTTGCTCCCAAATAAAATCCATAATTTGCCATCGAATATTGCTCAGCAAGCGCGTACTTTTTTTCTAATGCCTCAATAGATGTTGTGGCCGGGTTCACATTTGGCATTTCCATATAACTGGTAATTCCTCCCGCAATAGCCGCTCGAGACTCACTAGCAATACTACCTTTATGGGTTAAACCGGGTTCACGAAAATGCACTTGGTCATCGATCATTCCTGGCAAAAGATACTGGCCTTGTGCATCAATGATAATATCTTCTGGTAAAGAACAGATATCTTTATCGATTTTATCAATACGCTGACCTTTAATTCTTACATCGGCATCAATAATGTGTCCTTCATTAACAATCTGAGCATGTTTGATCAGGACGTGTTTCTGCGTCATTGATAAAGGCCTTTTTGATAATTGAATTCTTAATGATAATCCACTATCATTAGAGTCTCAAGCTTTAATGAGATTTCATAGGAAAGCATATGCATCAACAACGGCAAACAAGGCAGCGTGAGGTGATTGAAACTATGTTACAACAGGCAGATCGCCCTCTATTGCCTAAAGAGTTGCTAAACAACGCGCAGCAATCATTACCCCAACTGGGTATTGCAACAGTTTTTCGTACGTTGAAAAAAATGGTGGATGAGGGGAGGGCTAAAGTCGTTTGTTTACCCGGTGATAGCCCTCGATACGAACGCTCTGATTTAGGTCATCATCATCACTTTAAATGCCAAAAATGTGAATGCATATTTGACATTAATGGATGCCCAGGTCATCTTGAACAACTGCTGCCTAAGGGGTTTCAATTGACAGATCACGAAATGACTTTGTATGGCCGCTGTGCTGATTGTGCCGCTAATCACTCATAAAACTCTCTAAATCTCGGATTGCTCTGCCACTATGCCAATACTAAAACAAATTTTGTTTGTACCTTGCAAATATGTGGTAGTTGTCATTACATTGCCTTTTATTCTTATTGCACATTGGTTGTATACTCCCGAAGCTGCAAGCCTGCCCCAACATCCAACCACTGTTATTAATTTAGACTTTCCTGCTAGTGTAGAAAGCACTATTGCAATCGATACCCCCACCGAGTTGCCTGTACAAAAAGAAACAGCGATAATTCAACCACTATCAAACAAGAGTGAAGATAAGGTTGTTATTCGCCAAGGCGATATGCTCAGTGTGCTATTTGATAGCTATAATTTAGGGCAAACAACGCTGCGCAATATTTTAAGTGCAGATGAATCGCTGCTAGCGTTGGAGACATTGCGCCCGGGGCAAATACTCTATTTTCGTTATCAAGAAAATACGCCACAACTGGAAGAAATGGAGCTTTATAAACATTCAGGTCACCGTATTGTTTATCGACGTAGTGCGGATGGATCTTTTACCTATGAGACTTTTATTAAAGAAGGTAAATGGCATAATGAACGTATAAGTGGCATGGTTGAAGGTAGCTTTTATTTATCGGCACAACGTGCAGGTTTAACGAAAACAGAAACGGCAATTGTCACGCGAATATTTCAGGATCAACTGGATTTTTCTCGTGCTATTCGCAAAGGCGATAAATTTCAAATCGTTCGTAGCGTGCAAACAATTGATGGACAATCAACGGGGAAAACCCGCATTGACAGCGCTCGAATACAACGACGAACCCATGAGCATACGGCTTTTTTATTTGATGATGGCCGTTATTACGACAAGCAGGGGAAAAGCTTAGCCCGTGCTTTTATGCGAACGCCCTTAGCCAAGTCCTATCGAGTGAGCTCTTCTTTTAACCCAAGGCGAATACATCCTGTGACAGGTCGTGTGGCGCCCCATAATGGCGTCGATTTTGCAACCCCTACGGGCACTAAGGTGCTTTCTATCAGTGACGGAGTTGTTACTCGTATTGGTAATCATCCCTTTGCAGGGCGCTATATAGATATTCAACACGGGGGGCAGTACAAAACTCGCTACCTACATTTGCATAAAATGTTGGTGCGCCGAGGTGATTCTATAAGCCGAGGTCAAGCTATCGCTTTATCGGGTAATAGTGGTCGATCTACCGGACCACACCTGCATTTTGAGTTGCATATTCATGGCCAGCCTGTCGACCCTATGAAAGCAAAAATTCCCATCTCCCGGTCAGTGCCTAAGCGACATAAAGACAGTTTTACTAAAAAAGTTGTAGCGCAAACATTTTTATTGGATACAACAACTCAACTAACAGAAATAGTGATTAATAATAGTGAATAACTGACTTGCGGCTGATTACATCGAAAATACAAAAAGTCTGACAATGCTTAAAAGATAAAGAAATGGATGTCTATATCTATATCTATCATTACTACATTTTGAATACAATATTATTCATGTATAGGAACCTCTGATTAACCTCGGATAACGCCTGTCGGCCCCGAAGGGCGTGGCTAAAATCCGTTTATGCGTGTTGGACTTCTTGCTAAGGACGATGCCATTAGCTGCAAAGCCCGCCTTGCCTAAACGGATTGTAGGCTCACGCAGAAGTCATTCGAGGTTAATCAGAGACTCCTATAGATTGCTCGCTTAAACGTTGTTGTAAATAGCTGTTGTAATCGGGAATATTGTAGGCGTAGGGCTGCATCATGTGTGGTGAGCTAATCATAAAGTCGGCGGTGCTGCGGTTGCAGGCAACGGCAACATTCCACACCGCAGCAAGGCGCAGTAAGGCTTTAACATCGGGGTCGTGGGGCATGGGCTCGAATGGGTCCCAAAAGAAGATCACCATATCAATTTTTTGCTGTGTAAGCAGCGCACCAATTTGCTGGTCGCCACCGAGTGGGCCGCTAATCAGTTTTTCTATGGGTATGTTGAGCGTGCTCTCTAATAGATGGCCGGTGGTGCCTGTGGCGTAGAGCGTGTGTTTTTTAAGTGTACTAAGATGCTCTTGTGTCCAGCTCAGCATGTCTTGCTTCATGTTGTCGTGTGCAATCAGGGCAATGCGTTTTTGTACGGGCATTTGTATTTTTTTTGTTTGCATAGTGCTTGGCCTGTAATGTTGATGGTGTATCTTTATTGGCACATGATGAGTGTAGCATTGTGACTGATAAGTAGTATTAAAGCCTTAGCGAATTTTTTGTGTTTGGCTAAGGGCTTTTAATATTATAGCTAAAGGCTTTTATTGTGCGCACGGCTAAGGGCCTCACGGGCCAGATCTGAAATAGCCGCCCATTGTTGTGTATCAACAAGTTCTGCCGGTGTAAGCCAGGTGCCGCCTACACACATTACATTTGCCAGCGCTAGGTAGTCTGCGGCGGTATTGACACGGATGCCACCGGTAGGGCAGAAACGAATATCGCCAAAGGGCCCTTGCAGAGCTTGTAACGCTTTAGTGCCACCTGCAATCTCAGCGGGGAAAAACTTAAAGCGTTGGTAGCCGCGCTGAATGCCCTCCATCATTTCTGAGACGGTTTGAATACCCGGCAGTAATGGAACCGTACTGTTTAGACCGTAATCAAGCAGTTCTCGGGTGGCGCCGGGGCTAACAATAAACGTACTGCCGCAATCGATCGATCGTTGGTAGTCATTTGGAGTAATGATTGTGCCCGCACCGACATTGACCTCAGGTACAGCGCGTGCAATCGCTTCAATCGCGTGCAGCGCTACAGGGGTGCGCAATGTCACTTCTATAACACTTAGCCCGCCGGTAAGCAGTGCCTCGGCCATCGGAACAGCATCTTCAATGCGGTTGATTGTCAGCACGGGGATGATAGGCGCTAGGCTACAAAGTTGGTCGATACGTTCAGTCATTGTCAGTGATTGTGTGTTTGTATTCATTGTTTGTCCTGTTGTGTTGAGAATGAGCATGTCAAACCAAGAGCGTATGGTGAATCGGTGAGTGCTCGTTAACAATAGCTGCTGCCGCTTAAGGGGCCCAGTAAATAATTAGTGGGTGTTGTAAAAAAAGGCAAATAGGCATTTGGTATACATCGTTAACCGCTAGTGCTTTTGCCAGTGTATCCAGTTTATCCTGCCCGACGATATGCAAAATGCGCACAGTGCTGTTGAGTAAATAGTGGGGCGTTAGCGTTATGCGTGTATGTGGTGCACTTGTTGGTGTGAGTGCGGCGCAATACTGTTTGCTCGTTAATGCGTTGGTCAGCTCGTGCGCGCAAGGAAACAGTGACGCGGTATGGCCATCGTTGCCCATGCCTAAAACAGCGGCTGTTAGTGGTGAGTGTAGGCTTGTTAGTCGTTGGTGGCATTCAGCGAGAGCATTGTGAGCGCTCGTATCAGCTTGCCATAATTCGACAAAACGAGCGTTGGCGGCGTGTTCTTGTAATAGATTTTCTTTGACAAGCTGGGTGTTACTGGCAGGGTCGCTGTGGGGTACCCAGCGTTCATCGACCAATGTGATATCGACATTGTGCCAATCCAGTGTTGCCCGGCTAAGAGCTTGAAAAAGAGGCACAGGCGTCGACCCGCCCGATACCGCCAAACTGGCTTTACTTTCCTGCTCAATTGCATGTTCTAGATATTGACACAGCCGGGTTGACAGGTGCTGTGTTAGTGCTTGCGCGGATGTGAATGTGCACAGCTCAATATGTTCGGGTAGCCTTAACTCACTGATCTTCATGCCAGCATTTTCCATCTTTTATGGTTAATAAATCAGATGCTTTCGGACCCCAGCTACCAGCCGGGTAGGGCAGTGGGTCTTTGTTTTCATCTTTCCAGTAATCGATCAGTTCATCGCACCATGCCCAAGCGTATTCAATTTCATCGCGGCGTACAAATAGATATTGGTTGCCCTGAATAACTTCTAATAGTAGTCGCTCATAGGCATCGGGTATACGAGTTTGTTCAAAGGCTTGCGAGAAATTAAGCTTTAGTGGACCACTGCGCAGACGAAGCCCTTTGCCTTTAGTCAGACCTTGGTCTTTGTTGAGAATTTGTAGCGATATACCCTCTTCGGGTTGTATGCGTATAATCAGTTTGTTTTGTGCAAGCGAGCGCTGGCTTTCATCAAAAATAAAATGCGGCTGGGGTTTAAAGTGGATGATAATTTGTGACAGCTTTTCTGGCATGCGCTTACCTGTGCGTAAATAAAAGGGAACGCCAGCCCAACGCCAGTTATTAATCTCGGCTTTTATCGCGACGAAGGTTTCTGTTTTGCTTTGTGGATTGGCGCTGTCTTCTTCCATATATCCCGGTATCGCATGCCCTTCGATTAAGCCTTTGGTGTAGCGGCCTCGTACCACGTGGGTGTTATGCCGCTCGCCTTGAATAGGTTGGAGTGCCTTAAGCACTTTGACCTTTTCGTCCCTAATCATATCGGCGGATAAATCCCCGGGCGGGTCCATGGCAGTTAAACACAGTAGTTGCAGCAGATGGTTTTGCACCATGTCACGCATTTGACCGGCTTCGTCAAAGTAGCCCCAGCGGCCTTCGATGCCGACTTTTTCGGCAACGGTAATCTCGACATGAGAGATATGCCCTTGGTCCCACTGGGAGCCAAAGAGTGGGTTGGCAAAACGCAGTGCTATCAGGTTTTGTACGGTTTCTTTACCGAGATAATGGTCGATTCGATAAATTTGTGCTTCGGTAAAAAACTCGGCCACTTGATCATTGATTTGAGCCGAGGAGGCAAGGTCGTGCCCGATGGGTTTTTCCAGCACTACACGGTCGTGTTCGTTTAGGCAGCCAAGGGCGTGAAGGTGCTTACTAATGTACCCATACATTGCGGCGGCAGTGGCATAGTAGTATATGCGAGGGCTTGACTGGGGGCTGCTAAATGCCTCAGGTAGACACTGAAAGCTATCGGCTTCGGTAAAGTTGATAGTGCAGTAATGCAGCTTTGGGGTAAAACTTTCAAGGCTTTGTTTGGTAAGTTCTTCAGCGGTTATAAATGTGCGTAGGCTATCGTTGCACGTCTGACGAAAGTCATCGCTACTTTTATCTTGCCGGGCGGCACCGATAATGCGTGTATCAGGGTGGAGTAGCCCTGCCCGTTCGAGTTGAAACAGTGCCGGGATAAGCTTGCGCTGCGCTAAATCGCCCATGGCGCCAAAGATGACGATATCGCTGGAAGTGTCGGGTGCAGGCATGAATAGATCCAGTTATGTAGTTATAAGTCTAATTTAATGCGTATTTTATGGGTATTAAGTGCTTTTATCAATAAAAATATTGGTAATATTACATATATTTATGTTGGTTAACGCTTAGGCGTTGTTTCCTCAGTGGAAGAAGCTCACGGTCATAGGTATAGTAGAGCATTAGCCATGTGATAATAACAATGGTCATTTAACTTCTTTGAGTATAAACAATACTATGAACCTGTTAGACCAGATTCAGCAACGTCTCGAATCATTAAATAAATCTGAGCGCAAGGTGGCCAATGTTATTCTTCGTGACCCTAAGATGGCGACGAGTATGAGCATTGCTTCTTTGGCGCAAGCATCGTCTGTGAGTGAGCCAACGGTGAATCGTTTTTGCCGCAATTTTGAAACTAAAGGCTACCCTGATTTTAAAATTCAGTTAGCCCAGAGTCTGGCGGTGGGTACGCCTTATGTGAGTCGCAGTGTTGAGCAGGATGATTCTGCCGAACAGTACACGGACAAAATTTTTACCTCGACAATTGCTGCACTGGATGCTTCGCGTAAAAGTGTTGATGCAAAGGCAATCGCTAAAGCGGTTGATTATTTAATTCAAGCAAAGCAGATCTCGTTTTTGGGGTTGGGCGCCTCTGGGCCGGTTGCCTCTGATGCGCAACATAAGTTCTTTCGTTTTAATTTACCTGTTGCAGCCTATGAAGATGTATTAATGATGAGAATGGTTGCGGCGGCGGCGAATATAGGGGATGTATTTGTAGTGATTTCCTATACTGGGCGAACGCGAGAGCTGGTTGATATTGCACACCTGGCAAGAGAAAACGGTGCAACGGTTATTGGTATTACAGATGAACATTCCCCTTTGGCAAAAGAGTGTACGGTATTGTTGGCAGCGCCAACACCTGAGGATACCGACATCTATATGCCGATGATGTCACGCATTGTACAGCTTGCGCTATTAGATGTACTGGCCACGGGGGTGACCTTGCGCCGTGGTGTGGATTTTCATCACCATTTGAAAAAAATTAAAGATAGTCTCAAAGCTACCCGCTACCCTAGCGCTTAAGTGATGTTGTAGTGTGAGTGTAAAGAGTATGAAAGCAAGCCATAGAGGTTATAACGCTGTTTATGCTGAAGATGCGCCAGTGTATGAACAAGTATGTGCTGTAAGTGGCCATGCCGTTCTTGAATTTGGCGCCCCTTGGTGCACACACTGTCAAGCTGCACAGCCTGCAATAGAGGGCGTATTGGCTAATGCACAGTGGCTTCATATTAAAGTGTACGACGGCAAAGGTAAGCCGTTGGGGCGGGCATTTCGCGTGACGGTATGGCCGACATTAATCGTGCTTCGCGATGGTCGCGAGGTGGCACGCCTTGAGCGTCCATTGTCTATTGCACAGGTGCGCGAGTTATTGCATCGCATACCCGCGTAACTAATCGATAACCGCCACATAAACACGATTGCTTGTGCTAAAAAACAGGCAAGGTTTTTTCGGTCTTGTTACTAACGAGATAACCGTTGGGTTAGGGGGTTGTTGCAGACTCGATATTTAGGTGTTTATGCGCCGCTATTATGTCTGTTTTGAGTGCAGTATTCAGTGGTGAATTAACCGGGCTGTATAAAATAAAATCCATAGTGGGCATTGTGGGTAGTCCAAGTTCAGGATTGACCTCTATAAGCCCTTCAGGGAGAGTGCCCCTTGGCATTGGGGTTATCGCAAGCCCCGCTAGTGTGGCAGCGCGTATACCCGATGCGCTAGGACTGATACAAGCAATGCGCCACTGAAAGCCGGCTTGTTGTAGCGAGCGCAAGGCCGCTGCACGATAAGGGCAGGGCTCAGGAAAGAACGCCAGTGGCAGGCACTGGTGGCGCAGGGGAAGCATGTTTGATGCTGCGGCCCAAATGAGCGTGTCACGCCACAGTATCGTGCCGTAGTGTTCATGTTCACAGCGGCAACCTAACACTATATCGATATTGCTACGGTTGGCTTCTTCGACGAGGTGTTTGGTCATGCCAACGGTAATATCGATCTGCACTAAAGGGTGCTCAGTAGTTAGCTGTTGTAACACTTTAGGTAAAAAACTCTCTGCAATATCTTCTGCTACACCTATGCGCACGGTCTGTGTGTGTGTCTTTCCCGCAATGCTTTGCTGTGCTTGTTGCTGTAATTCCAGCATTGCCAATGCGTACCCTAGCAGTGTTTCCCCTTGAGTAGTGAGTTTAACGACACGGGTGGTGCGCTGAAACAATGAGCAGTCGAGTTGCTCTTCAAGCCGTGCGATTTGGGCACTAATAGTCGCCTGAGTCAGGTTTAATGCTTGTGCTGCACGGGTAAAACTCCGGTTTTTGGCAACAGCCACATAGGTGTTTAGTAGGGTAGTATCAAACATGTATTAACCATTTTAATTTGTTAATAGTATTGTATTAAATTGTTTCTTTTATTAATAGGGGTTGTGTAGGATAACGTTAATCATGACTAAAACGGAGCTTATGAGCACTATGAATAACCCTGCCCACAGTATTCTCTATATTGAAGCCTCTCCACGCAAAGAGCGTTCAGCCTCTATTGAGGTAGCCAATGCGCTTATTGCATCACTCAAACGCCGTTATACCCGCGCACAGGTGCAGACACTTGATGTATGGGACATCACTTTACCTGAGGTCACCGGCCATGTTCTTGAGGCTAAATATGCGGGTCTGGCCGGGGTTGAGTTGAGTGGTGAGCAGGCGCAAGCTTGGGCGATCGTTGAGGGTATTGCGGCACAGTTTAAAGCGGCCGATACCCTTGTGTTTGCGATTCCATTGTGGAACTTTGGCATTCCTTACAAGTTGAAGCACTTGATTGATGTAGTCACGCAAAAAGATGTGTTGTTTGGTTTCGATGAAACCGGTTTTAATGGCATGCTACGCAATCAGCAAGCCTGTGTCGTCTATGCGCGTGGTTTGAACTTTTCGCCAACTTCCGATACGCCAGCGGGTAGTTATGATTTTCAAAAACCGTATATAGACATGTGGTTGCGCTTTATTGGTATTCGCGATATTCATACACTCATTGTAGAGAAAACTATTTTCGATGCTGAAACTGACAAGGCGGCACGAGCTGCGGCCATTAGTGAGGTCGATAAGCTGGTTGCGGCTCTTTAAACGATTAATGTACGGCTATTTCACACAGTATTCACACGCTGCTGTATAATGCGTAGCGCTATTATAATCGGTATCAATGAAAAATTTTTCAATAAGTTTAGGTGGCGCTATTAAAAAAGTGATAACAATATGAAGGTTTTTGGGATAATTGTAGTACTACTTTTGCTAGCTGTTGGTAGTGTGGTGGCTGTAAATTATACACAAGATACCACTCTAGTCACCTTAGATAATACGACCCTGTGTCTCCCCAAAGAGTATACACCAGGGGTAAGCTCCTTGGGGCAGTGGCTTGAGCGTCATGTCGATGGGTTGGATAGTACAGGGCACTCTATCATTGTTCGTCTGCCGGCTCTTCTTATTAAAGAGGGGGTGCCTGAGTACCAGCTAAGCCATATCAATCAGCACGGTGTAGAGCGCGATCATGAGATCAATGGTATTGCACATAATGCAGCCAATGTGGGTAATGCTAATGCTCTTTTACAGTGTATTGATGAGTTCAGTACGGGAATGTGCTATCAAGCATTGCTCTATAAAGATGTCTATTATCAATATTCAATAGCGACGGTAGAGTCAAAACACAGCACTCAAATAAACGCTCACCTTTATGCTTTATTTGAGCGCTGGGACAATAGTTGTTTAACGGATTGATGTCGAAACAATAAATTGACAGTGTGCCGGGTTATGTACCCATTCAGAATGTTAGTAACGCTACAAGCAAACAGCAGGACAATATGGCCAGTATTATTACTCATATCGCAATTCCGTGCGCAATCAGATTGATGGCCGGGAAGAAAAATATCCCGACACTATTGCTATTTTATGCCTGCGTTGCCTCTATATTGCCAGATTTTGATGTTATATCCTTTAAACTTGGCATACCCTATGAGTCAGATTTTGGCCATCGAGGGTTTACCCACTCAATCGTATTTGCATTATTTGTAGCGCTATTGGGGATGTTGTTTAGCCGGTATTTTCAGTGTAAAAAACGGGTGGCATTTAGCGTGCTGTTTATTTCTACCGTATCACATCCACTACTTGATGCACTCACCAATGGCGGGCATGGTGTGGCACTATGGTGGCCCTTTGTCAGCGATCGATTGTTTCTACCTTGGCAACCGATAGAAGTTTCACCCATTGGCATTAAACTATTCTTCTCTGAGTGGGGGCTGAGGGTACTACGCTCTGAACTAATCACTGTTTGGTTACCCTGTTTGTCTGTTGTTGCGCTGTACCACCTGTTAGTTTCACTGTTTATAAAAAAGCGCGAACAATAAAGAACTTTAATCAGTTATCTATGTTGTTGTAATGCTGGCGCTTAGTTAATGTATTTTTATATGTTAGCGCCATCAATATGCGTATTTTGAATATGGCAGTGAATGCGTCTCTTATCTAGAACTACACGCCTTTTACTGGCGACATGCCCGAGGTAAAAACTCCGGTGCTATATCGGTTTTATTCGCTCCAATAGCCTGCATACCTGTGACTGCTTCATCATAACCACAAAGCCAGGCTATAGGGCTTGTCGGGCTGCCGGTGACAACCGCAGGTCGAAAGGTGAGTATTTTCCCTTTAAGGGGGGTAGAGGCTTTATTTCCCATGGTGACATGAATAGCCCCTGACTCTACGACAACACCAGTAATGCGATTACCTAATAAAAATTGCGGTTCTGGAACGCCTGCGCCTTTATTATCAGCCGGAAAATCGAGTTGTTTAATATAAAAATGGGTGACTTTCTCTCTTATGCTGCCACCCATACTTAACGCTTCGACAACTTCACTTCTTTGTACATAGACTTGATAGGCTGGCATCGCGACTGAGGCGAGTATCCCTATTATAGCGATAACAACCATTAACTCTATTAATGTGAATCCTTTTTTGTTGATCATACAATATCTCCTAAAGTAAATATGGGTGAGTAGGCACTGCTTAAAAAGAAGAAAATGGCGGAAACTATAATAACCGCAGTGACAACTGACATTAACCGCATTTGTGCTTCGCAACGATGAACTAAATGCTGCATGTTGGTACGAACAATAGCTTCTATTTCTGGTGCCATTGGCATAGTTGATGCGTTAACAGTTGATAAATGATGTGTGATGGTCATTTTTTGTGGTGTACCTTCGGTGGGAGTAGCATGCAGAGGGAACATAATAGCTTCCAAAATATTGCTATAGCTCTGTTTAATATCGTTAAAGATAAGAAAGCGGTATATGAGGCTATGTTTAATATCTTTTTCAAAGTAGAGTATACTTTTTAACGTAAATCCGACCACTAATGAGCCGATTAGTAACACGGAAATAATAAGTACTACATAAAATGAATATTCACTATAGAACAGCAATCCCTCTGGAACAGGTAAGTCAAAACTATTAAGTGTTTCTACAAAAGTAGGCGCTACTTGAACTTGATAAATGCCACTGATGATCCAAAAGATCAATGTGATATAGCTCAAATAAATAGTCATTCTTTTTAGTTGAATAGATTCAGTGAGTTGTTGTGGTAGGGTTATGTGACTGTAAATTGCTAGTGCATTAGCGGCGTCTTCTTTCTGGGTGAGTAATCCTAATTTTTCTAGCAGTGTCTTTGCTAAATGTTTTTTTTGGATAGCTTCACCATAAAACCGACATGCTGCCTCTCTTTCTATCTGTGCAAGATGTTTGGCTAATGGTGTCTCTCTATTATGGCTATAGTGTGCCTTTCGACAAATATAGCTAAATCGTTCCCATGTCATCGTATGTTGGTCCCCTCAATAGGTTTGTCAAATAGTGTGTATAAATAAGGTAAGGTAGATAGGTTATTGGTGTTTGTTATGTGGGTTGGTGTCGCTAGAATCTGGTATACATTACATCAGAACGCAATACATATTTAACACCCTTTATAATATCGCAGCCTTGATGTCGTAGCGTATGAGGAAATAAAAGTGCCATACCTTGTTCAGGTTGAATGCTAACATCAGCAAACTCAGTCGCACCCCCTTCAAAATCGTGGTTAAGGTATATTAACAGTGTCATTTTACTGACTTCATAGTGGGTTCGTTTAAATGAGCCATCTCGGTGCTATTTAAAGTAGTGACCCTGTTTATAGCGATAAAAACGAAATCGCTCATTAAGTGAATAGGGCTTCCATCCATTGATGCGTTCTGGAAGATAGGCGTGAACTTTTTTATAGAGCTGCTGCGCCAGTGCATAGTCATCAAAAAAAATGCGGTCATTATTGCGAATGTCTTTGATAATGCGCTGGCCTGCACCGGTATCTATCGCAGCTTCATTATAGCCGTTGGCCTCACTGCTAAGAATTAATTGTTGACAGTGCTCTGAGGAATACACATCATTGACGGTAATAATAGGGGAGGGGGATGTCTGAGCACTATTCATGAAATATCCTTTTAGTAATGTTCAGGTGTCCATACATTAGCCTGTACATTTAAGACTATACATTTAGGTTTATGTATTCAAACCTATAGGTTATTAATAATACGTATATTGAAGCAGGGTAATCGTGGCCTCTTTCGTGTTTATATAATAATTCAATCATTGGTTGAATACGAGATTTTTATTTACCAATAATAATTTTTTGATGGTCGTTATGCTCTGCATGGTAATGGCTGCACGGTTGTTATTACAGTGCTTGTAATTCTTCTCGGGCGGGCAGTTGTTCGGGGGTACGCAAGTGTGTGGCAAGTCTTAGGTATTGCAGTACTTTTAGTACCCACCAACCGGGATCTGCTTGGCCTTTATACAACCCCATTTTTGCGGATCCGGGAAATGCATGATGGTTATTATGCCAACTTTCCCCAAAACTAATAAGGGCAGCGGCACTAATATTATAGCCTTGTACGCCGGCATTATTAACATGCCAGTCGCGGTGGCCTTGTCTGTGGGCAAAATAGCCCACTAGCCAGTGTCCGGTCACACAGGCAGTAATGCGAGCACACACGGCCCATAATACCAATCCCCATCCGCCAAAATAATAGCCGATGAACACCCAAGGAAGTTGTTGTAGCATCCAGGTGCGTTCAATAAAACGGTAAAATACGCTATTACTGATACGCGACTCAAGGGTAAATTGTGGCGGTTTCTCAAGCGTAAGGTCGCAGTGCATTTGCCACCAGGCATCTTTAAAAAATGATTGTCGATGGGCAAAGTAATCGTGGCAATTAGGCAGTCTTTGGGCCCAGTCGCGGCTATCGTGTGTATATACCATAGTGATTGGCCCGCCAAGACCTACGAGTGTTCCGAGATAAACAAGTACGTATTCAAACCATAATGGGCACTCAAAACTATTGTGAATTAATCGTCGGTGCATACCCAGTGAATGCCCAAAACACAGTACCACTGCTGTTGTGCTGATAAAAATAAGAATATGATAAAGCGAGCTGAAAAACACAATACCGATGAGTGTGCCCATATACATGCTACTTATCCAAAGGGACTTTACCGGTGACTAAGAGACAACGCCAGCGGTGGCACTGCTAGTGGTTGTGTTAATACACCTAGGTTTATCAATACCTGCGTCGTTAATGGCCATCTGTTAATCCTTGTGCTTGATTAGTTATTGTATTGATGTATTATTTAGCTAACTGGCTAAATATATTTGATGTGTGCCAATAATGTATCCGTTGATACACTCTGTGTTGTTGTATCAATAGGGTATTAATTCTGTGCCAGTGCCGTGTGTGAATGAAAACTGATAACTGCCGGTGCTGAGGTAATGT
>Ga0193959_1000048_pt1 | contig 51931 bp, 45 predicted proteins | sample FB_2_MG_FD_140333 | JGI IMG/M metagenome (GOLD analysis project Ga0193959, IMG submission 140333) | Microbial mat bacterial communities from the Broadkill River, Lewes, Delaware, United States - FB_2_MG | ecosystem: Environmental > Aquatic > Freshwater > River > Microbial mats | place: USA... | reverse complement strand
GTAGCGTGATGCAGAATTGAACTGCAGACCTCCGGGTTATGAATCCGACGCTCTAACCAACTGAGCTACCACGCCGTTTATTGCGCGTGCAAATATAAATATAATTAATTTATTGGAGCAAATAAATTGAGCTATTTTTTTTAAAATTTAAATTTTTTTAAAAAGGATTATTTATATATATTGTGCTTTTAAATAAATAAGATGTCGACAAAAGTTAAATTTGAAATTGAGTTCCCGATACATGCGTCATCGCATATGTTATATCAATATTTTGGTACCCCTTCTGGTCTTTCAGAATGGTTTGCCGATAATGTAAATTCACGAGGTGAAATTTTTACATTTATATGGGATGGTTCAGAAGAAAAAGCAAAAGTTCTACAGGAGAGACCTGATGAAAAAATTAAATTTAAATGGTTGGAAGATGGAGATGCAAAAACTTATTTTGAATTTAGAATTGAAGTAGATGAAATTACAAAAGATGTATCTCTTATTGTAACGGATTTTGCTGAAGAGGATGAAATTGAAGAGTCTAAAATGTTTTGGGAAAATCAGATAGATGAATTAAAACATACAATAGGAGCATAATAATATTTGCTTCTTATTAAAAATCTAAACCTTGAATTTTTTCAAGGTTTTTTTATGTAGTTTTGTGATCTAAAATTGAAATATGATTAATTTAAACGGTACTTTAATTAATGATAGTGAAGAAGTTCTTAATTTTAATAATAGAGCTTTTAAATATGGTGATGCATTGTTTGAAACTGTAAGAGTTGAAAATTTAAAAGCTAACTTTCTTGAAGACCATTATTTTAGATTAATGGCCTCAATGAGAATGCTTCGAATGGAGATTCCAATGCGCTTTACCCTAGAATTTTTTGAAAAAGAAATAATTAATACAGTTGAAAAGAATAATTTTTCAAATGCTAGAGTTAGATTTTCTGTTTTTAGACAAGATGGTGGGTTATATAATCCTAATTCAAATAAAGTAGACTATTTAATTGAAGTTGGTCCATTAAATATAAGTAAAAAACAGAGTTACATTATAGATTTGTTTAAGGACTATTATATCTATTCGGGTCTGTTATCTACTGTAAAAACAACCAATAAAATAACCAATGTTTTAGCAGGTATTTATGCTGAAGAAAATGAGTTGGACAACTGTATTTTGGTAAATGAGAAAAAGCAGGTTGTTGAAGCTATTAATGGTAATGTTTTTGTTGTAAAAGGAACCGTAATTAAAACACCACCAATTACAGATGGTTGTATTAAAGGAATCACAAGAAAAAAAATAATTGAAATTATTTGTAATAGTGAAAAATATTCCTTGGAAGAGATTTCAATTTCGCCATTTGAATTGCAAAAAGCTGATGAAATTTTTATTACAAATGCCATAGTTGGTATTCAGCCAGTTTCAAGATATAGAAAGAGTATTTTTAAAACTGATGTTTCTGAAGAAATGAGTGCAGAGTTAAATAAATTAATTTAAATTGGGGTTATTCGGAGCATTGGCCCAAATTTGATACTCTCCACCAAATTCTAGTAACTGGTTTTTCCAGATATCGTCACTATCTTCCTGTAAGATATTCTTATATTTATTTTCAACAACAATCCATGTAGATTCATTTAATTCTTCTTTTAGTTGATCAACAGACCAGCCTGAATATCCTAAGAAAAAACGAATATCAGTAGGTTCAATAGTATTATTATTTAGTAATTCTGTTAAAATACTAAAGTCACCTCCCCAATAAATATCTTTATCTATTTCAATACTATTTGGAATTAATTTAGGCAGTTTATGGATAAAGTACAAATTGTCTTGTTCTACCGGGCCACCATTGTAAATTTTAAAATTACAATTAATCTCAGTAATTAAGTCTTTTAAAACAAATTCAGTCGGTTTATTGATGATAAATCCAATGCAGCCATCATCATTATGCTCAGATAAATATATAACAGATCTATTAAATGCTTTATCATTTAATATAGATGGTTCTGATACTAATAATTTTCCTTTTGATGGATTTTGCTCTGTCATTAATATGATTGTTTCATTAAATATAGTAAAATTAAACCTAAAAAAAAACTCTCTAATATTTTAGAGAGTTCTTAAAAAAGAAATATTTCTTAAATGTTAGTTTACTGCATCACTAAATCCAGCACCTGCTTTAAACTTAACAACATTTTTAGCTGCTATTTGAATAGTTTTTCCAGTTTGAGGGTTTCTACCACTTCTAGCCGCTCTTTTAGAGATTGACCAAGTTCCCCATCCTACTAACGCAACTTTTCCACCTTTTTTAAGAGTTTTAGTTACATTGTCTGTTAATGATTCTAGAGCTACTTTAGCTGCTGCCTTTGTGATACCAGCATCAGCTGCCATTGCATCAATTAAATCTGATTTGTTCATAACTTAAATTTTAAATTAATTGGTTAAACATATTTCGCTAATAAAAGCTAAACAAAGTTATACGGAATAAGGGCTTATGCAAGTTTTCGTCCAAAAAAGTGACATTTTTGTTAATAAATGATGATAAATGTTAATAACCTCAAGCTGTTTTATGGTGAAAACCTAGAAACCCTTTAAAATAAAGGGATTATCGCATAAATGCATTTTCATGAAAATTAAATCCATTTAATAAACTTTTACTATCCATTTTTCGTTTACCTGCTATTTGTAAACTGTCAATTATTATAAAGCCGTTTGCTACGGCAACTTTAAGTTGATTCTTAGAAGTTATTATTTCTCCTAACTTATGTTGGTGTTCTAAAATTTCCTTTTTTACGTCATAAATTTTAACCTTAATCTCATCATCGTTATTGAATAGAGTTGTCCAGGCAGCTGGATATGGATTTAAACCTCTAATAAGATTGAAAATGGAGTTAATTGGTGCCGTCCAATTAATTTTACAAGTATCATTAAATATTTTTGGAGCAATTTTTTCTTCAGCTTCAGGCTGACTAAATGTTTCTACACTTCCTTTTTCTATTTGTTTTACCGTTTCAACAACTAATTCACTTCCCACATTCATTAGTCGATCATGCAATTCACCTACTATCTCGGTTTCACCTATGCTTACTTCTTTTCGTAAAATAACATTTCCAGTATCAATTTTTTCATCAATAAAAAAAGTTGTTACGCCAGTTTTAGTTTCACCATTAATAATAGCCCAATTAATTGGCGCAGCTCCTCTGTAATCAGGAAGTAAAGATGCATGCAAATTAAATGTTCCAAATTCTGGCATTTTCCAAACTATTTTAGGTAACATTCTAAATGCAACAACAATTTGTAAATTAGCTTTTAAATTTTCTAATTCATTTATAAAATCCTTACTTTTTAGGTTTGTTGGTTGTAAAATATTAAGTTTTTTTTCTAAAGCATATTTTTTCACCGCTGATTCTTGTATTTTTCGACCTCTTCCGGCAGGTTTGTCAGGTGCTGTTATAACACCAACTACATTATATTCTGCTTTTATAAGTGCGTCTAAAATGGCTACAGCAAAATCTGGTGTACCCATAAATACAATTCTCAAATCTCTCATTAAATATTACTTTTAAATTTATTTTGCGAAGTTATTGTTATTTTATTTTTTTCTAATAAAATTTTCAATGAATTTAAAATTTCCTTTTCTGAATAATTTAAAGATGTGGCTAATTCATTTGAAGAAAGTGATTTTTCACTTAATAAAATTAAAATTTGGTTGGCAATTGTTTCTAATGGAGTTTTGGGTTTTATTTTTGAGCGGCAAACATCACAATTACCACAGCTTTCAGAAGTTTTTTCATCAAAATAGGAGAGAAGTTGTGTATTTCTACAAGTATTGGCATTTTGAATAAATGCAATAGTTGAGGACAGTTTTTGATATTTTAAATTGTTTTGGTTTTCAATATTTTTAGAAATACTATTGATGGAGTAATTATCATCTCTTGGAACCAAAAAAGCTAATTTTGAAGTTGTGTTTTCATAAGAGTAATTTACAATACCATTTAAATGTAAATCATTTAAATGATCAAGAACTTCCTTTTTTGAGCAATTTAATTTCCTTGAAAGAGAATACTCATTAATTATTGTGTAATGATCAAAAATTCCACCATAACTTCTTAGTATAAGTTTAATTAAATCATTTTTCGAAGGATGATTTTCTATATAATTGAATATTTGATTGTTTCCTATAAGAAATTTCAAAGTGGATTTTTTTCTATAATTTTCATCAAGTGAAACAATGTTTTCACGCTCTAAAGTTTTTATTGCATTATAGGTTTGCAATAACTTTAACTTATAAGTAAAACAAAATTCTTGCAAAGAAAAATCTAATAATTCAATAGGTTTTTCTCCATATGCAATATTGTAATATTGGTTTAAGTGGTTATAAACCGTTTTTACAACCTTGGTAGATGCTAAATTGGCGGTATACATATTAGAAGCCTCATAAATATTAGATTTATTAGTTAATATTAATGAGTAGGCCGTTTTATTGTCTCTTCCAGCTCTTCCTGCTTCTTGAATATAGTTTTCAATGCTATTAGGAGTATTTATATGTATAACAGCTCTAACATCGGGTTTATCAATTCCCATTCCAAAAGCGTTAGTTGCAACCATTATAGGTGTCACATTGCTCATCCAATTTAAATATGAACTATTTTTTTCTGAAGCAGATAATCCGCCATGATAAAAACTGCTTTTAAAACTATTTTGAGTTAAAAAACGACTTACCTCTTTGGCTTGTTTCCTGTTATTAGTGTAAATAATTATTGATTGATCAATTTTACGCAATATTTGAAGTAGTTTACCATAAATATTATCTGTAGTGATAACGTGGTAATTTAAATTTGATCTATAAAATGATTTTTTAAAAACCTTTGCATCTTTTAATTCTAAATTTTGTTGAATGTCATTTAGAACCTTCTCAGTTGCAGTGGCGGTAAGAGCTATAAAATTAGCATTAGGTTGTAATTCTTTTAGTATTTGTAGATTAAGATAAGAGGGCCGAAAATCGTGTCCCCATTCAGAAATACAATGCGCTTCATCAATTGCAATTAATGAAACATTTAATTGTTTAATTTTTTCTTGAATAAAACTTGATTGCAGTTTTTCAGGTGAAAGATATAAGAACTTAAAATTTCCAAACTGTAAATTATCAAAAGCTATAATTATTTCATCCTGACTTAACTGAGATGTTAGAGCTATTGCCTTGATGTTTTTTTCATTTAAACTATCAACCTGATCCTTAATAAGAGCAATAAGAGGTGAAATAACAATACAAACACCATCAAATATTAAAGTGGGTACTTGATAACAGAGAGATTTTCCACCACCGGTAGGTAATAGAACAACCGTATTTTTATTGTTTAATGTTGATTTTATAATTTCCTCTTGAGACTCTCTGAAATGAGAATAGTTCCAATATTTTTTTAATATTTCAAGGGGAGTGTTTATCATTTGAGAAAATCTAAAATAAAATCAGTTCTTTCGTTTACGGTACCCGTGGGTACTTCAATTATTGAATAATTTAATTCCTTATAAGTGCGCTCTAAATGATTATGAATAGCTAAGGCTTGTTCAAAATTTTCATAGCGTTCATTGTCAGAAATATAAATTTCTTCCCATGGTGGCATTAAAAATACATAATTATACTTATAAATGGAACTTTTTATGTTGTAAGTATCAGGGTAATCAATACTTATGTAATTCATATAGGCATGAATATCAGGTATTCCTCTATCAAAAAACACAAGATCTTCATTTCTTTTTTCAGCTTCTATATATTGATTTATTCTTCCTTCAAGTAATAATTCGCTAAATAATAGTGGTTTTGTTAAAAAAAGTTGTTCAGTTCCATTTCTTCTGGCATTTAATGTAACTTCACGAGATATTTCTGACATGCAAATATAATTTCGCCTTTTCAATTCATCAATCACCGTTGATTTTCCAGTTCCCGGTCCTCCAGTTATAACTATTTTCTGTTGCATAGTGCAAAAATAATTTATTCATTAAATTATACTAAAAATAATCATGTAATTTTGTATTTTAAATTTAACAAAAAGTTAGGTGGTATTATATTTGTACACCTTTAAATAAAGAAAATGGATAAAAAAGCTCAATTTTATAAAAAATTAAAAAAGAAATTAAAAAAAGATACAACATTTCCAGCAAAATATCTTTTTAAATTTATTGTTCCTGCAACTGAAGATAGAGTGAGTCAGGTTGAAACTATTTTTGACTTCACAGGTGCAGTAATAACAAAAACATCTTCAAAAACTGGAAAATACGTAAGTATTTCAATCTTAGTTGTTATGAAAAAAGCCGATGATGTTATACAAAAATATATGGAAGCAGAGAAGGTTGATGGGATTATATCTTTGTGATTCCTTTAACATCAAACTGAAAAAATAAAAAATAACTTGCAGCGTTTTAAAAATTACTATTTTTGAAACAAAATGAAGTATGAAATTCAAGTATCTACCAATATTATTTATTCTATCCATTACTAGTATCTATTCACAAGATAATAGTAGTATACTTTTCTCTATTGATAACGAACCTGTTTATGTTCAGGAATTTGTAAATGGATATGAAAAAAGCACAAAGCAAGTATCAAATTCTAAAAATAGTATTGATGAATATTTAAAGTTGTTTGTAGACTTTAAATTGAAAGTAAAAGAAGCAAGAACATTAGGGCTCGACACTTTAGCTAATTTTAAAAAGGAGGTAGATAAGTATAAAGAAGACTTGGTATTACCTTATTTAAAAGATGAAAGTGTTACAAAAAACCTTGTTTTAGAGGCTTACAATAGATTGCAGAAAGAAGTAAATGTAAGTCATATCCTTATTTTTTCAAATGCAAAAAATAGAGATACAATAAGTATTTACAATAAATTAGTTGAAGCTAGAAATTTAATTTTAAATGGAGGAAGTTTTAATGATGTAGCTAAAAAATATTCACAAGATCCTTCTGTAAATGAAAACGGAGGTGAAATTGGTTATTTTACAGCATTACAAATGGTTTATCCTTTTGAAAATGTTGCGTATAATTCTTCTATTGGTGAAGTTTCGATGCCATTTAGAACAAAGTTTGGATTTCATATTTTAAAAGTAAACGATAAAAGAATTAATAAAGGTGAGGTTGAGGTTGCGCATATTATGCTAAAAAACAATAATGAGATTTCAAAAAATAAAATTGATTCAATACATAAAGTGCTATTAAACGGAAATTCTGATTTTTATGAGATTGCTAAGAAAGTTTCAGAAGATAGAGCTAGTGCTATAAAAGGAGGTAAATTAAATAAATTTAGTTCTGGTCAAATGATTGAAAAATTCTCTAATGTTGCTTTTTCATTAGTAGAAAATGAAGAAATATCTAAACCGTTTTTGTCTCAATATGGATGGCATATAATCAAATTAATAAAAAAGTATCCAATTGATAGTTTTGAATCTTTAAAAAGTAAATTACAAAATCAGGTTGAAAAGGATGCTCGATCTAATTTAATTACAAAGGCTGTTATTGATAAATTAATTAAAGAATTTAATGTTGTTGCTAATATTGATGCACTAGAAGAGCTAAAAAATGACAAATGGAAGTCAAATTCAACTACCTTTAATAAAGATATATTAATTATTAATAAGTTTAAAATCTCCCAAGAAAAGCTTATCCAATTTTTGAAATTATCTAGAGGAATGTCTTTTAACGAAGCATTTTCAAAATTCAAGGAAAATGAGGTATTGTCATATTACAAATCTAATTTAGAATTTTTAAATCCAGAATTTTCAGCCGTATTTAAAGAGTTTAAAGAAGGTTTACTTTTATTTGAATTGCTTGAAAAACAAATTTGGGAAAAAGCGAAAGACTCAGTAGGATATTACAATTATTTTAGTTTAAATAAAAATAAAAAATATAGTGGAAAGGATCTAAAAAATATCAAAGGAGCTGTTATTTCTGATTATCAGAATTATTTAGAAGAATTACTTTTGAAGGATGTAAGAAATAAATATAAAGTAAATATAAATAAATCTGAAAAGAGAAAATTAAAAAAACTAAACTTGTAGGTTAATTATGAAAAATTTAGTTCTATATATAGTTGTATTAATTGTTTTTCAATCATGTGATTATTTTACCATTAAAAATGATGCTAGAGAGCCGGTTGCTCGTGTAAATAACAGTTATTTATATAAGGATGAGTTAAATAATATTGTAGTTGGTGAAGTATCCTCTCAAGATAGTATTTTGTTGGTGAATAATTATATAAATAATTGGGTGAAACAACAATTATTATTGTCAAAAGCTCAATTAAATTTAGAAAATAAGGTAGACAAGTTTGATGAACTTGTTAAAAAATATAGAGAAGATTTATTTATTAATTCTTATAAAGAAGCTGTAGTAAAACAATATTTAGATACTGGAATTACTGTTGAAGATATTGATAAATTTTATTCAGAGAACAATCAAAATTTTAAGTTAAATGAAGAGCTTGTAAAACTTAAATTTATTAAAATAGGAAAAGATGTTTTAAATAAAAAGGACCTTATAAAACTTTTTAAATCATCTAAAAAAGAAGACCTTGATAGTCTTCATAGCAAGGAACTTTTCTTAAAATCATATCATTTAAACGATTCAATATGGGTTAAATACAGTGATGTTATGACAAAAATTCCAGTGTTTAAATCAGAGGATAAAAAGCAATTACTAAAAAAAGATAGTTTTCTTCAAAAAGAAGATTCATTAAGCTTATATTTGGTGACAATTAAACAGGTGTTAAATAGAAATGAAATAGCTCCTAAAAGCTATATTACACCTACTATAAAGCAAATGATTTTACATCAAAGAAAATTATTATTATTAAGAAATATTGAAGAAACATTAATTGATGATGCAAATAAAAAACAACAATTTGAAATTTACTAAAATGAAAAAAAATATTATTGGAATAGCATTTCTGTTATTTTTTGTAGGATTAAATGCACAAGATAGTTTGAAGATTGACTCAAATAATTCAGAAAGAATTAAAGTTGATGGTGTTGCTGTAGTAGTTGGAAAAAATATTGTTTTAGATTCAGATATTGATAAATTTAAAAAAGAATTACAGCAAAGATTAGAAGGAAAAGTTGATATTTCTGATTGCGAAATGCTTGAAGAATTAATGAATCAAAAACTAATAGCACACCATGCTGTTGTAGATAGTATTGTTGTAACTGATGTAGAGATTAATTCAGAAGTTCAAAGAAATATTTCATATTTTACTCAGCAATTAGGATCAATGGATAAGGTTGTTGAAATGTATGGTTTTAATGATGAAGAAGATCTTAGAAAAGAGTTGTTTGAAATTCAAAAAGAACAACTATTAATTAGAAAGGAAAGAGCAGCAATTACTGAAAAAGTTGATGTAACTCCAGAAGAAGTTAGAACATATTTTAAAAACCTTGAAAAAGAAAATAGCTTGCCTGAGTTTAGTGCAGAAATTGAATTAGCACAAATTGTGAAAATTGTAAAACCTTCTGATGAAGAAATTGAGCGTGTAATTTCTAAATTGAATGAGATTAAAAAAGAAATTGAAGATGGTTATAGTTTTAGGTTAAAGGCTATTATTAATTCTGATGATCCTGCCGTTTCAGGAAATGGAGAAGGATCTGGTGGGAAATACACGATAACTCGTGAGAGTGGATTTATTAAAGAGTTTAAAGAAAAGGCTTTTAGTTTAGATGAAGGTGAAATTTCAGAACCATTTGAATCTGGATTTGGTTATCACATTATTCAAGTTGAAAAAATTAAAGGACAAGAGCGAGATGTTCGCCATATTTTAATGCAACCAAAAATTAGTGCTTCAGAATTAAAAAAATCACAAGATGAATTGGCAAAAGTACGTGAGCAAATTTTAAACGGTGAAATTACATTTGAAGAAGCGGTTATAAAACACTCTGAAGATAAAGAAACTAAAAATAATAAAGGTTTAATTTTAAACCCTCAAACCAACGATACGCGTTTTAATTTAACAAGAATGGACCCAACATTATATGGACGTGTTAGTAATTTAAAGGCTGGAGAAATAACCGAACCATATTACGATGAAATTAGAGGTGGTGAAAAAATGCATAAAATTATTTTACTAAAAAGTAAAGTTGAAGGGCATACTGCTAATTTTACTCAGGATTACGAGAAAATTCAAAAATTAACTTTGCAGAAAAAACAAGAAGAAACTGTTGATAAATGGGCAAAGGATAAAATTATAGATACTTACATTAAAATTAATAAAGATTTTAAGAAATGTGAGTTTAAAAATAATTGGAAAAAGGATTAATATGTCAGACGTTAGTGCTCTTAAAGGTTTAGTTGAAAAACATAAAGCTTTAAAACTTGAAATTGGAAAAGTAATAGTAGGTCAAAATTCAGCAGTTGATCATATATTACTTTCAATTTTATGTGGAGGTCACTCACTTTTAATTGGTGTACCAGGTTTGGCAAAAACCTTAATGGTGCATACCATTGCTGAAACTTTAGGATTAGATTTTAAAAGAATCCAATTTACTCCAGATTTAATGCCTTCTGATATTTTAGGAAGTGAAATATTAGATGAAACAAGTCATTTTAAGTTCATAAAAGGGCCTATTTTCAGTAATATAATATTGGCAGATGAAATTAACCGTACACCTCCAAAAACGCAAGCTGCTTTATTAGAAGCAATGCAGGAACGTACGGTAACCGTTGCAGGGCATCATTATAAATTGGCTAAACCATTTTTTGTTCTTGCAACACAAAACCCTATTGAACAAGAAGGGACCTATCCGTTACCAGAAGCTCAATTAGATCGTTTTATGTTTTCTATTAATTTGGATTATCCAAGTTTTATTGAAGAGGTAAATGTTGTTAAAAATACTACAAATGATGAGAAACAAATAGTAAATGCGTTGCTCTCTTCTGAAGAAATTAATAAGTATCAACATTTAATAAGAAGAATTCCTGTAGCCGATAATGTTATTGAATATGCCGTTAAGTTAGTATCTAAAACAAGACCTAATACTGAAAATTCACCAGAAATTGTAAATAATTATATTGACTGGGGAGCAGGGCCAAGAGCCTCTCAAAACTTAATTTTAGGAGCGAAGGCAAATGCCGCTGTACAGGGGAAATATTCTCCTGATATTGAAGATGTTCAAGCAGTAGCCTATTCTATTTTAAAGCATAGGATTGTAAGAAATTATAAAGCAGAAGCCGAAGGGATTACCGAAAAAGAAATTATTAAAGCGTTGTTTTAATCTATCGCCTCTTTTTCAAAAAAGCTGAACATATTACCACCATACTTTTTTGAATAACCGAAGTTTTCATTGGTTGATAAATCCGTATGTTTAGAGTGCTCTACAATTAAAACTCCTTCCTCATTTAATAAATTATTTTCAAATACAAGTTTAACAATTTTTTCAAATAACTCTTTATCAAAATCATAAGGTGGATCGGCGAAAATAATATCGAATTTTGCTTTTGATTTTTCTAAATATTTAAAGACATCACTTTTTATAGTATGAATTGTAATATCTAATTCTTTAGATGTTGAATTTATGTATTTAATACATCCAAAATGTGCATCTACGGCTGTAATGTTTTCAGTTCCTCTCGAACCAAATTCATAACTTATATTTCCGGTACCTGAAAATAAATCTAATACCGATATATTATGAAAGTAGTAGGTATTATTTATGATGTTAAATAATGCCTCCTTGGCCATATCTGTTGTTGGTCTAACAGGTAAGTTTTTAGGCGCTTTTAAGCGTTTACTTTTATGTTTTCCGGAAATAATGCGCATGTGTTATATTTGATTTAACAATGTAAAATATGAGTGCGAAGATACACTGTTTAAAATTGCTGGAAATTTATCTTTAGAATAAAATTTAATGTTTCTAATATATTGATAAGCTATTGAAAATAATTCTGATTCTTTTTCAATATCTCCTAGTAATACCAGATTAAACTCTTCAGGATTTAAATTTAATTGTTCGGCAGTAAAAAGAATATAGTAGATAAAATCTTCTTTAGTTTGAAAACTATACGAGTTAAATAATTCAAACTTATTATTGTTTAGTACAACAATCTCAAAACTGTTTTTTATGACATTGATAAAACAAAAATCACCTTCAATATTTTTGTATTCATTTAATAAATGTTCTATAAGAACAGTTGAGGAATGTTTATATTCAAATGTCCCGTATTGGTCTAATAAAAAATTATTAATATTTACAAAAGGTATGTAAACATTAACTATTTCAGTATTTTCAATTATATCGTAGGTAATAAAATCATCTTTAAACAGCTTAACAGTATTTTGCAAATAACCTACCATATGATCTTTGTTGAACATTGGCTCTGGAACCTGAGTTACGAGGTTGTTAGTATGAATTACGTTTACTGATTCGTATTTTCTTTGAAGTAATTGTTCTTTTTTAAATAATTGCTCTACTAATTCAAGATGTTTGTAAGGTGTTGTTGCGTTCTCAAATTCGTAAACTGCAAAAACACCAATTTCATTTGAAACAGTATTATATATACAAAAAGAAAATCCATCCAAACTAAGTTGGATGGATAAATGATTTTCTTGCAGATTTAAAAAATCTACGTTGTTATTCGTTATCTTTTTTATCTCCTTTATCATAAAATGGAGGCCAGTTACCGTCTTCACTTACTTCACCCATAGATCCTACTCTTACATACTCTCCTCTAATTTCTTCACCACCTAGAGCTTCTTTTTCTTGATTTATAAGGTTCAAATCCATTCCTTTTAAAATTAAAGCTTTGTCAACTTTTATTTCAAACACTGGAGCAAATAATCCTTGTACTTTTTCAATTTCACCAACTTCAATCTTGAATTTTTCATTGGTTCCTGGAATTGTAAGCATGTTTTTATAATCTAAACCTGCAAATTGAGTTTTTACATCTTCATATCCAATTGTATCAACTACTCTTTCTTCAATTTCCTTTGTAATACCACCACCAACGTTGATAGTTTTAGGTACGTTTCTTGTTTGAGTTAAAGCAAATTTGGCAGTATCAATAAATTGAATTAACCCTTCTCCATTAGCGGTATACTTTCCAGTTACTTTTTTATGAGCAATTTCTGCATCACGTAAAATTTTAAGACTATTAATTACTTTAGCAAATCTAATTTTTTTCTCTTTGTTAAACTGAACAGGTTTTTGAATTTCAAAGTTTATTTTATATACTAAAAATGCTGCTAATCCAATTAAAATCACTGATATAAGCCAATGCATTTTTTTTGGAACAAAATTAACCACGGCGTACGCTATTAAACCAGTAACTACAATACCAGCAAGAATTATGAAAAATGTTATCATTTGTATTTATATTTATTATGTGTGTAGCAAATCTACAAATTTTTTTTAATGAGAAAAACTTTTCTGCATAAATCAATTTGTATATTTGAAATTTATTTTGAATATGACAAAAACCGCACCAGAATTTTATAATGAACTAGTTGAAAAATTTCCATTTGAGCCTACCATATCTCAGGATTCTTTGATTAAAAAATTGGCATTTTTTATTTTTGAGAATAATAAAGAAGCCCTGTTTTTAATAAAAGGATATGCGGGTACAGGTAAAACAACTACTATAAGTACTGTAGTAAATAATTTATGGAGGGTTGGTAAAAAAGCGGTGTTATTAGCGCCTACAGGAAGAGCTGCTAAAGTAATTTCTGGTTATTCAAAAAAACAGGCTTTTACAATTCATAAAAAAATATATTTTCCTAAAAAAAATAAAGCTGGAGGTGTTGATTTTACCTTGCAGCCAAATAAGCATTCTAATACAATTTTTATTGTTGATGAAGCCTCTATGATTCCTGATACTCCAACAGGGTCTAAACTGTTTGAAAATGGCTCATTACTCGATGATTTAATGTCCTATGTGTATTCAGGTGTTCAATGTAAATTAATTTTAATTGGTGATACAGCACAGTTACCTCCTGTTAAACTGGATATAAGTCCAGCATTGGATGCTCAAAAGTTAGCATTAAATTATAATAAAGAAGTCACAGAAATTGAGCTAAATGAAGTAATGCGTCAACATGCTAATTCTGGTATATTGATAAACGCCACAGAACTTCGATTAATTTTGGCTAATAATGGATTTAGTGATTTTCAATTTGAATTGGGGTATCCAGATTTAATTCGTTTGATTGATGGATATGAAATTGAAGATGCAATTAACACCGCATATGATAATATTGGGGTAGAGGATACAGCTTTTATTGTACGCTCTAATAAAAGAGCTAATCAATACAATCAGCAAATTAGAAGTAAAATTAGAGGCCAAGAAAATGAAATTTCAACAGGAGATTATGTCATGGTTGTTAAAAACAATTATTATTGGTTGAAAGATTCCAGTGAAGCTGGTTTTATTGCGAATGGTGATATTTGTGAAATTTTGGAAATTTTTAATATTAAAGAATTATATGGGTATCGATTTGCTGAAGTAAAAATTAGAATGATTGATTATCCAAATCAAAAACCGTTTGAAACTGTCTTATTGTTAGATACTCTTACTTCTGAATCACCTTCATTGTCGTACGAAGATTCAAATAGACTGTATCATGAGGTGGGAAAAGACTTTGCACACGAAAAATCTAAATACAAGCAACTTCTAGGAATTAAGAAGAGTAAATATTTTAACGCATTACAAGTTAAGTTTTCATATGCGGTTACTTGTCATAAATCTCAAGGAGGGCAATGGAAAACTGTTTTTATAGAACAGCCATATTTACCCGATGGTCAAAATGTAGATTATTTAAGGTGGTTGTATACTGCAGTAACACGTGCACAGGAAAAAGTATATTTGATAGGGTTTAATGATGATTTTTTTAAGGATTAACAACTATTCAATGTAAATAGGTTTTTTTTTATTAAATTAAGTTAAAATTGTCCCTTAAAGAAGAAATACTTCCCAAAAAAACTTAAATCATGGTTAAATAGAGTATTTTTGCGTTTCAGAAATTTTTAAGAATGTCAGAGAATAAGATAAAAGCGCCTATCGCTGAAAAAATTGTAAAGAAATTAGAAATACATGGTGACGTTAGAATTGATAATTATTATTGGTTAAACGAAAAAGAAAATCCAAAAGTTATAGATTATTTAAATGCTGAGAATGAGTATTATAATGCTGAAACATTACATTCTAAGCAATTTCAAGAAGATTTATTTCAGGAAATGAAAGGTCGAATTAAGGAAGAGGATGAATCTGTACCTTATAAGAAGAATAATTATTTTTATATCACAAGATTTCAAAAAGGAAAGCAATACCCAATTTATTCAAGAAAAAAAGAAACGTTAGAAGCGAAAGAAGAAATCATGTTTGATGTTAATGAATTAGCTGATAAACATGCATATTATAAACTTTCAGGATTATCAATAAGTCCAAATAATGAGGTCGTTTCTTTTGGTGTAGATACAGTGAGTAGAAGACAGTATACACTTCAATTCAAAAATTTAAGTACAGGAGAGATTTTCCCGGAAAAAATTGAAAATACTACAGGTAGTGCTTCTTGGGCAAGTGATAATAAAACAGTTTTTTATACACAAAAGAACCCAACTACGTTAAGAGGAGAAAAAATATTTCGACATGTATTGGGGACTGATCCTTCAACAGATGTAGAAGTTTTTTATGAAGAAGATGAAGCGTTTAGTACGTTTGTTTATCGATCTAAATCTGATAAATATATTATAATTGGATCTTCCAGTACTGTATCAACTGAATACAGAGTTTTAAAAGCTGATGATCCAAACGGAGTTTTTAAATTATTTCAACCAAGAGAAAGAGATTTAGAGTATAATATAGCCCATTATAATGGTGATTTTTACATTTTAACCAATAAAGATAAAGCTATTAACTTTAAATTAATGAAAACTTCTGATGAAGATTTGGCTAAAGAAAATTGGGTTGATGTAATTCCTCACAGAGAAAAAGTATTGCTGGAGGATATTTCTATTTTTAAAGATTTTTTAGTTGTTGAAGAAAGAGAAAATGGACTCAACAAAATTAGAATTATTAAATGGGATAATTCAAAAGATTTTTATTTGCCTTTTGAAGAAGAAACATATTCTGCAGGAGTTTATTTTAATCCGGAATTTGACACCAATATAATTAGGTATGGTTATAACTCTATGACTACACCAAGTTCTGTAATTGACTTTAATGTTGATACTTTAGAAAAAGATATTAAAAAAGAACAAGAAGTTTTAGGAGGTAAATTTGATAAAAACAATTATAAAAGTGAACGATTATGGGCAACAGCTAGAGATGGTGTTAAGGTGCCGATTTCTTTAGTATATCATAAAAATACAACTTTAACAAAAAATACACCTGTTCTTTTATATGGGTATGGATCTTATGGCTATACAATTGATGCCGGTTTTAGTTCTACTCGTTTAAGTTTATTAGATAGAGGTTTTGCTTTTGCAATTGCGCATGTTAGAGGTAGTGAGTATTTAGGAAGAAAATGGTATGAAGATGGTAAATTACTTCATAAAAAAAATACGTTTACAGATTTTGTAGATTGTGCGAAGTATTTAATTGATCTAAAGTATACTTCAAATGAACATTTATATGCAAGTGGAGGATCTGCCGGCGGGTTATTAGTAGGTGCAGTTATGAATATGAATCCCGAACTATTTAACGGGGTGTTGGCTTCTGTTCCTTTTGTAGATGTTGTAACCACAATGTTAGATGACAGTATTCCTTTAACCACAGGTGAGTATGACGAATGGGGAAATCCAAATGAAAAGAAATATTACGATTATATGAAATCTTATTCTCCATATGACAATGTAAAAAAACAAGATTATCCAAATATTTTAATTACTACAGGGTTAAATGATTCTCAGGTACAATATTTTGAACCAGCAAAATGGATTGCTAAATTAAGAGAACTAAAAACAGATACAAATAAACTAGTTATGCATACAGATATGGACTCCGGTCATGGTGGGGCTTCAGGAAGATTTGATTCCTTAAAAGAAGTCGCTAGAGATTATAGTTTTATATTAGATTTGGAAGGTTACATTCCGAATTAAAAAAAATTATTAAATTTGCATGTTATAGATTATTATTCATAATTCATTTCTTGACCTTCATAAATTGAATTAAACTCTTTAAAATGACACAAAATACAGGTATAACTAACAATATTTTAGACCTTATTGGTAATACTCCATTAATTAAGTTAAATAAAATCACTAAAAATCTACTCGGTAACTTTTATGTAAAGTACGAAGGATATAATCCTGGACATTCTATGAAAGATAGAATAGCATTGCATATAATTGAAGAAGCGGAGAGGAAGGGGATATTGAAAGAAGGAAGTACGGTTATTGAAACCACTTCTGGGAATACTGGTTTTAGCATGGCTTTAGTAAGTATAATAAAAGGCTACAAATGTATTTTAGCAGTTAGTTCAAAGGCAGCTCCTGGAAAAATTAATATGCTAAAAGCTATGGGAGCCAAAGTGTTTGTTTGTCCTGCTCATGTTAGTGCAGATGATCCTCGTTCTTATTATGAAGTAGCAAAAAGATTACACGCTGAAACTGCAAACTCAGTATATATCAATCAATATTTTAATGATTTAAATGCAGAGGCACATTATAATACAACAGGACCAGAAATTTGGAATCAAACCAATGGAGAAATAACACATCTTGTTGCTGCAAGTGGAACGGGAGGAACAATTTCTGGAGTTGGAAAATTTTTAAAAGAACAAAATCCAAATATTCAAGTTTTAGGAGTTGATGCATTTGGTTCAATTTTGAAAAAATTTCATGAAACTGGTGAATTTGATAAAAATGAGATTTATCCATATAGAATTGAAGGATTAGGTAAAAATTTAATTCCAACTGCTACAAATTTTGATGTAATTGATGTTTTTGAAAAAGTAACCGATGAATCTGCTGCACATAGAGCAAGAGAGTTAGCAGTTAAAGAAGGGTTGTTTACTGGTTATACAAGTGGAGCAATAATTCAGGCTACGCATCAATATGCTGAACAAGGACTTTTTGATAAAAATTCTAAAGTTGTATTAATATTGCCTGACCACGGTTCTAGATATATGGAAAAAATATACTCGGATGAATGGATGAAAGAACAAGGGTTTTTTGATTCGAAAAAGCAAGCACACTCTGAAGTGGAATACATAAAGTAATATTCATTACTTAAAGGATAAAAAAGGGTGAAAATTTATTTTCACCCTTTTTTTTGTATGCTTAACATTTGAAAAGCATAAAAAAAAAACCGTACTTTGCATCCGTAATAAATGCAAGTCAATTAACTGCATTTTGCCATAAATATTATACAATGAAAGATTTATTTGAAAGAATAGTTAAGGATAAAGGTCCATTAGGAAAGTGGGCGAAACAGGCAGAAGGATATTATGTATTTCCTAAGTTAGAAGGTGAAATTTCTAATAGAATGAAATTTAATGGAAAAGAAGTTATTACTTGGAGTATTAACGATTACTTAGGGTTAGCAAATCACCCAGAAGTTAGAAAAGCTGATGCTGATGCTGCTGCTGAATATGGTATGGCTTATCCAATGGGTGCTAGAATGATGTCTGGTCATACAAAATATCACGAGCAACTAGAACAAGAATGTGCTGAGTTTGTTGAAAAGGAGGCCGCATATTTAGTAAACTTTGGTTACCAAGGAATGGTGTCTGCTATTGATGCTTTAGTAACTAAACATGATGTAATTGTTTATGATATTGATGCGCATGCATGTATTATTGATGGAGTTAGATTACACCATGGTAAAAGATTTACATATCAGCATAATGATATGGAAAGCTTAGAGAAAAACTTACAAAGAGCTACAAAAATTGCAGAAGAAAACAATGGAGGAGTCTTAGTTATTTCTGAAGGTGTTTTTGGTATGCGTGGAGAGCAAGGTAAATTAAAAGAAATAGTTGCTTTAAAAGAAAAGTTTAATTTCAGATTACTTGTTGATGATGCTCATGGTTTTGGAACTTTGGGTAAAGATGGTAAAGGAGCTGGTGTAGAGCAAGGAGTGCAGGCAGATATTGATGTTTATTTTGCAACATTTGCAAAATCTATGGCTGGTATTGGAGCTTTCTTTGCAGCAGATAAAGATATTATTCAATATTTGCAGTATAACATGAGATCTCAAATGTTTGCAAAATCTCTTCCAATGCCAATGGTAAAAGGAGCTTTGAAACGTTTAGATATGTTAAGAACTATGCCAGAACTTAAAACTAAGTTATGGGAAAATGTAAATGCTTTACAAAATGGTTTAAAAGAGAATGGTTTTAATATAGGTAAAACCAATACATGTGTTACTCCAGTATTTTTAGAAGGAGACATTCCAGAAGCAATGGCAATGGTAAATGATTTAAGAGAAAATTATGGAATTTTCTGTTCAATTGTTGTGTATCCAGTGATTCCAAAAGGATTAATTATTTTAAGATTAATTCCAACAACAACTCATACTTTAGAAGATGTTAAGATAACAATAGATTCATTCTCTGCTATACGTGAAAAACTTGAAAAAGGAATTTACAAACGTATTGCGGCTTCAATGAGTTAATAAGTTTGTTAAACAATATTAAAAAAAAAAGCCTTTTAGAAATATTTCTAAAAGGCTTTTTTAGCTTAAATAAAATATTTTTAATAGCCTTCAGACATGTTTTTAAGTGCGTTTTTATCTGAAATCTTTATTTTTTTGTTTACAAGATCTATAATTCCATCTTTTTTCAAGTTAGATAATAGCCTAATAGCTGATTCAGTAGCAGTACCAATAGTATTTGCAATTTCTTCTCTAGTTAGCAAAACATCAATACAACCTTCATTATCCAATCCAAAAATTTCTTCTAAGCTCAATAAAGTTTCAGCCAATCTCTCTTTTACAGGTTTTTGTGCCATTTGAGAAATTAAAGTATTCGCTTCATTAAGTTGGTGAGAAATAACTTTCATTATATTCAATGAAAACTGACCATTATCCTTAATTGTGTCTAAAATATCTCCTTTAGGTATAAAGCAAACGTGCATATCTTCTAGAGCAGTTGCATTTAAACCTACTGGTTCATCACTTAATATAGATCGTTGACCTAAAATATCACCACCTTTAACAAATTTTATAATTTGTTCCTTACCGTTTGTACTAAGCTTTGTTAATTTACATTTACCATCTCTAATACAATACAAACCGTTAATGGCATTTCCCTCAGTCATTAAATTTTCACCCTTCTTAATAAATAGAGTGGTTTTATGTTCTGAAAACTTCAATAATTCATCCTGAGTCAAAGACTTTAGAGCGTTAAATCGTTTAATAATACATTGACCGCATTTCGACATAAATAATAGATTTTTCTAGTAGATTTTATGATGAGCAAAGTTACAAAAATAAATGATATTTGTCATGCAAATAATGGAATAAATGAATAGTTTTGTGCAGAATATTGAATTAATTTATGAGTTTAAGAAATTGTTATCATTGTGGAGCAGATTGTGATAAGAATCCAATAGTTTTCGATGAGAAAATTTTTTGTTGCAACGGGTGTAAAACAGTCTTTGAAATACTTAATAGTAATGAATTAAATTGTTATTATGATTTAGAAGCTTCGCCAGGAACTATTCCTAATGAAATTCAAGGAAAGTACAATTATTTAGATACTAAAGAAATCATTGAAAAGCTCTTAGAATTTAATGATGGAGAAACATCAGTGGTAGAGTTTTATATACCAAGTGTTCATTGTAGTTCTTGTATTTGGGTCCTGGAAAATTTAAACAAGTTAAATTCAGCAGTTATCACTTCAATTGTTAATTTCCCTCTTAAAACCATTCGAATTACATTTAAAAATAGCAAGGCAACTTTAAAAGAACTAGTTGAGTTACTTACCTCTATTGCATATGAACCATATATTAGTTTAGAGGATGCAGATTCTAAAAAAAATAAATTAGACAAAACAATTATTTATCAGGTAACAATTGCGGCATTTGCATTTGGAAATATTATGTTATTGTCCTTTCCTGAATATTTTGAGGTCGATGAATTTTGGTTGGAAAAATATAAGCCTTTATTTAGATGGTTGATGTTTGTAATGGTTATTCCAGTTGTATTTTATTCGGCAAAAGATTACTTTATTTCAGCTGTTAAAGGGTTAAAAAATAGAATATTAAATATTGATGTTCCTATAGCCTTAGGGATATCTGTTTTGTTTATAAGAAGTACTGTTGAAATTTTATTAGATATAGGATCTGGTTTTTTTGATAGTTTAGCAGGGCTAATTTTCTTTTTACTGCTCGGTAAATTTTTTCAAAGAAAAACATATGATTTTTTATCTTTTGAACGAGATTATAAATCTTATTTTCCTATTGCAGTTACAAAAATTATAAATGATGTTGAAAGTAATGTAGCTGTAAAAGATATTGAAAAAGGAGATCGTCTTTTAATAAGAAATGCCGAATTAATACCTGTTGATGGTATATTAATTAGTGGGAATGCAGAGATAGATTATAGCTTTGTCACTGGAGAATCGGTACCTGTGGTTAAGCAATCAGGTGATAAGTTATTCGCAGGGGGGAAGCAAACTGCAGGAGCAATTGAAATGGAGGTTATTAGTACAATTTCACAAAGTTATTTAACGCAATTGTGGAGTAATGATGTGTTTAGTGAGTCGAAGGATGTTTCTATAAAAAATATTACAGATTCTATTAGTAGATATTTTACCATTGCAATTTTGTTTATAGCATTGTTTGCTGGAATTTTTTGGTATTTTTATAATTCATCCATGGCAATTAATGTTGTTACTGCGGTATTAATAATTGCTTGTCCGTGTGCTTTGGCTTTATCAGCTCCTTTTGCTATAGGTAATATGTTACGAATTTTTGGTTATAAGAAATTCTATCTAAAAAATGCAGATACAGTGGAAAATATGGCGAATATTGACACAATTATATTTGATAAAACCGGCACAATTACTTCTAGTCATAAATCTCAAATTACCTATAAGGGTGAAAAATTGAATGTAAATCAGTTGAGATTAATTAAGAGTGTTTTAAGAGCATCAAATCATCCATTAAGCAGGTCACTTTATGAAAATATTATAGAGGAAGCAGGCAGTGAAAAGCCAAGTTTTTTTGAGGAAATTTTGGGAAAAGGAATTGTTGCAACTATAGATAAGAATCAAATTAAATTAGGATCAGCAAGTTTTGTTGGAGCTAAGGCTGAAGGTACTAAGGAAACAACTATTCACGTTAAAATTAATAATGAAATAAAAGGTTGTTTTATTTTTAAAAATAGCTATCGAGAAGGAACAAAAGAAGTATTTGAAAATCTAAGTCAGAATTATAATTTAGTTATACTATCAGGTGATAATGACGGAGAAAAGGATTATTTAACTCAATTATTACCTGAAAAAACTGAATTTCAATTCAATCAAAAGCCTGAAAGTAAATTAGAGTTTGTGAAATCTTTACAAGAAAAAGATAACAAAGTTATGATGATAGGTGATGGATTAAATGATGCTGGAGCCTTGGCACAAAGCAATGTAGGTATTTCAATATCTGAAAACGTAAATGTATTTTCTCCTGCTTGTGATGCCATTCTTGATGCTAATTTATTTAGTCAACTACCTAAATTATTAGAACTTTCAAATAAAACAATCTCAATAATTAAGGCAAGTTTTGTTTTATCGTTTTGTTACAATGTAATTGGAATGTATTTTGCTTTAACAGGTCAATTAACTCCTGTTGTGGCGGCAATATTAATGCCTTTAAGTTCTATTTCAATTGTTGTATTCGTAACAGTATTAACTAATTGGGTGTCTAAACGAATTTAAGAGTTTGTTTAGTGAATTAAAATTCCTAAATTTATATGATAATTATCATGCTTTTTTATGAATTTAAATTTATTTTTGTATCAAAATCAAAAGCACAAAACTAGTAACTAAAAATGGAAGTAGTCTACATAACAATAGGCGTTAGCATTGTTGTTGCCGTTTTATTTTTTATAGCCTTTATTAAATCTGTGAAAGCAGGACAGTACGATGATACCTATACACCATCTGTACGTATGCTTTTTGATGATGAGCTTGTAAAAATTGATTCTAAAGAAAAACAGGAAAAATCAACCAAATAATAATTAATAATTAATCAATCAAGTATGGAAAAAGAACAGTTTTATTATGATAATAAAATCGTAAAAATGTTTCTTTGGGCTACAATTCTTTGGGGAGTTGTAGGAATGTTGGTAGGGCTTTTAGTAGCGCTACTTTTTGTTTTCCCAGGACTATTAGAATTTGCAGGAGCAGATAATGCTATTTCATGGCTTAGTTTTGGTCGTTTAAGACCTTTACATACCAACGCCGTAATTTTTGCCTTTGTTGGTAATGGAATCTTTTTAGGAATATATTATTCTACACAAAGGTTATTAAAAGCCAGAATGTTCAGTGATGTTTTAAGTAGGATTCACTTTTGGGGATGGCAAGCAATTATAGTTGCCGCAGCAATAACATTACCGCTTGGTTATACTTCTTCTAAAGAATATGCAGAGTTAGAATGGCCAATTGATATAATTGTTGTTTTAATATGGGTAGTTTTTGGAATTAATCTAATAGGAACTATTTTAAAAAGAAGACAACGTCATATATATGTTGCTATTTGGTTTTATATAGCAACCTTTATAACAATTGCTGTTCTTTATATTTTTAACAATCTTGAAATGCCTGTGAGTGCTTTCAAAAGTTATTCTGTGTATTCAGGAGTTCAAGATGCACTTGTTCAGTGGTGGTACGGTCATAATGCAGTAGCATTCTTCTTAACTACACCAGTACTTGGATTAATGTATTATTTTGTTCCAAAAGTAGCTAACAGACCAGTTTATTCCTATAGATTATCTATCATCCACTTTTGGACATTGATATTCTTGTACATTTGGGCAGGACCTCACCATTTATTATATACGGCTTTACCAGAATGGGCACAAAATTTAGGTACGGTATTCTCAATTATGCTAATTTTCCCATCTTGGGGTGGTATGATTAATGGTTTATTAACCTTAAGAGGTGCTTGGGATAAAGTACGTGAAAATCCAGTGTTGAAATTCTTCGTAGTTGCAATTACTGGTTATGGTATGGCAACTTTTGAAGGTCCAATGTTATCATTTAAAAATTTAAATGCAATTGGACATTATACTGATTGGATTGTTGGTCACGTTCATATTGGTGCTTTAGCTTGGAATGGATTTATGATTGCAGGTATTGTATATTGGCTTGCTGAAAAAATATGGAAAACACCTTTATATTCTAGAAAATTAGCAAACACTCACTTTTGGCTAGGAACCTTAGGTATTTTATTTTATGCAATTCCATTATATGTAGCTGGATTTACTCAGGCGTTTATGTGGAAACAATTTAATCCTGATGGAACTTTAGTTTATGGTAACTTTTTAGAAACTGTAACTCAGGTAATTCCTATGTACGGAATGCGTGCAATAGGAGGGACTTTATATTTAACTGGTTTTATATTATTAGCAATTAATATCATTAAAACAGCTAAAGCAGGTTCAAAAGTTGAAGATGAATTGGCCGAAGCTGCTCCATTGAAAAAAATTAGTGGTAGAAGAATTGCTGGAGAAGGATTCCATACTTGGTTAGAAAGAAAAGTAGTATTATTTACTATCTTGACTACAATTGCTATTTTAATTGGTGGTTTAGTTGAAATTGTTCCATTAATTTTAGTAAAATCAAATGTACCAACAATAACAAGTGTAAAACCTTATACACCACTTGAATTAGAAGGTAGAGATATTTATATTAGAGAAGGATGTAATAACTGTCACTCCCAAATGATTCGTCCGTTCCGTTCAGAGGTCGAGCGTTATGGTGAATATTCTAAAGCAGGTGAGTTCATATATGATTTCCCATTCCTTTGGGGGTCACGTAGAACTGGTCCAGATGTGCATAGAGTTGGTGGAAAATATAATGATAACTGGCATTTTAATCATATGGCAGACCCTCGTTCAACATCACCAGGATCAATTATGCCTAGATATTCATGGTTAATTAAAAATGACATGAATGCTTCTAATTTACAAAGTAAAATGGAAGGCCTTGTAAAGTTAGGTGTTCCTTATTCAGAAGAAGAAATTAGAAATGCTAAGAAAACATTAGTAGCTCAGGCCCTAGTAATTGAAGGGAATTTAAGACAAGACCCTGAATTTGTTAAGAATTACGGTTCAAGTAATATTCAAAATAAAGAAATTGTTGCTTTAATTGCATATTTACAACGTTTAGGAACCGATATTAAAGGGAATAAAACGGCTTTAAAATAAATTTGACATGTTAAAATTTATCAAACATAATTTAGAAGGTATTGATGGGGTTGAAATTTACCCAATAATTTCTTTACTTCTATTCTTTACAGTTTTTATAGCAATGTTAGTTTTTGTATTTAAACTACCTAAGAAGAATATTGATGAAGTAAGCCAGTTGCCTTTAGATAACGAAAATAATAGTAAAGAATTGAGTCATGAATAAAAATTCAGAAAATATATCAGCTTGGAAAAGATTTATGAAATCTATGACAAAAGCTCACGAACTAGGAACAGAAGAGGATATAATGTTAGACCATGATTATGATGGTATTAAAGAACTTGATAATGTATTACCACCTTGGTGGTTATATGGATTTTATATAACTATAATAATTAGTATTTACTATATATTTCAGGTTTTTTATAACCCTGAAGAATACAGTCAGGCCAAAGAATTTGAAATTGAGGTAGCAGAAGGTAAAGCAGAATTTGAAGCATATAAATTAGCTAACCCTGAATTGTTTGATGATTCTAATATTATAGCTTTTACTGATGCAGAGAATATTGCAAAAGGGAAAGAACTATTTACAACTAAAACTTGTTTTGCATGTCATTTAAATGATTTAGGTGGGAGTATTGGTCCTAATTTAACCGATAATAAGTGGATTTTAGGAGGAGATATAAAAAGTCTTTATAATACGATTACTAAAGGAGGTAGACCTGGTAAAGGAATGATTGCGTGGGAATCAACTATTACCAGAGAGGAAAGAATTCAATTGGCAAGTTATATTATATCAATGCAAGGAACTCAACCAGCAAATCCCAAAGCAGCTGAAGGTGATATAATTTGGCCTGAAGAATAAAATAATATTTTATAAAACTCCTTTAAAAAAAATGAATGAGTTTTTAACTTTTTAGATAGTAATAAATAGGTTGTTTAATGACTTTTTTGTCACTTTAGTATCTTAATGGTTTAGTTATTAGCCATATGTTTGCTAAATTGAAAAAAATGCTGAACAACCTTTTTAAATAAAATATGAACACTGAAAATACTGAAAAATTTAGAGATTCAATTGGTACAATAAACGAAAGCGGTAAGCGAAATTTTATATATCCCAAAAAACCAAAAGGTAAATTTTACAATTATAGAACTTATGTAAGTTGGTTATTGTTAATTTTTATGGTTGCATCTCCTTTTATAAAGGTTAAAGGAAATCAATTTTTATTATTCAATGTTTTAGAACGAAAATTTCATATTTTCGGTTATCCCTTTTGGCCTCAGGATTTTCATTTATTAGTAATATCAATGCTAGTGAGCGTTGTTTTTATTATTTTATTCACAGTAGTTTTTGGACGAATATTTTGTGGTTGGATGTGTCCTCAAACTATTTTTATGGAAATGGTTTTTAGAAAGGTTGAATATTTTATTGAAGGTGATAGAACAAAACAAATTAAACTTGATAACCAATCATGGAATTTTGAAAAAGTTGGAAAAAGAGTAACCAAATGGAGTATCTTCTTTTTAATTTCATTTCTTATTTCAAATGTGTTTTTAGCTTATGTAATAGGCTCAGATACGGTATTATCTTACGTTACCGATAGTCCATTAAATCATTTAGGACTACTTTTTAAACTGCTTATATTTACTGCCGTATTTTACTTTGTGTTTGCCTGGTTTAGAGAACAAGTTTGTATAATTGTTTGCCCGTATGGAAGATTACAAGGAGTTTTATTAGATGATAAATCCATAAATGTTGCTTATGATTTTGTACGTGGAGAAAGTGAAAATGGGAGGAAAAAGATTCGCAAGGGAGAAAATAGAGATCAACTTGGTCATGGTGATTGTATAGATTGCATGCAATGTGTGCAAGTATGTCCAACAGGAATAGATATTAGAAATGGAACTCAATTAGAATGTATAAATTGTACAGCATGTATTGATGCCTGTGATGACATAATGGATAATGTTGGATTTGACAGAGGTTTAATTAGGTATGCTTCTGAAAATGACATTGAAAAGAAGGAAAAGTTTAAATTCAATGCTCGTTTAATAGCTTACTCCGTTATTTTAACAGTTTTAATAGGTGTTTTTATTGCCATGCTATTTTTAAGAAATGATGTTGAGGCAACCATATTGAAATTACCCGGACAAACGTTTCAAAGCACTCAAACAACAATAAAAAATGTTTATACCGTTAAACTTATAAATAAAACAACCGAAGATATTGATAATGTAGAAATTAAAGTAATTTCGCATAAAGGTAAAGTTGATATGGTTGGAGGTAAATTATTTGTAAAAAAACAAAATTTACAATCCGGAACTATTTTTATTGAAATAAATAAATTAGATCTTCAGTCATCAAAGGAGAAATTAAAAATTGGAATTTACTCTAATGGAAAATTAATTGAAACTACAACTACTAACTTTACAGGACCATTAAAAATTAATTAAATGAAATTTAAAATAAGCTGGCCTACAGGAATAATTATTTCAATTGTAGCATTTGTAATATTTATATTGTCATTTGTGTATAAAGTAACCTTTTTACCCGAATATGATCACCATTTGGTTTCTGATAACTATTATAATGATGAATTAAATTATCAACAAGAAATTGATAAATTAAATAGTGCAGCGGAGTTAAAATACGATGTAACTATTGAAAAAGTTAAGGAAGGTTTATTAGTTAATTTTCCTAAGGAATTCAAAGTTTCAGAGATTACTGGAAATATATTATTTAAACGATTATCCAATGAAAAATTAGATTTTCAACTACCAATAAAACTGGAAGACCATAGTTATTTAATTTCTGATAGTAATTTAGTTGATGGAAGATGGGATATTAAAATTGAATGGAAAGCTAATAACAAATCTTATTTATTTAAGAAAAAAATAAACTACTAATATGCTTTGGACAGCGCTTGTTTTAGGATTGGCAGGGAGTTTTCATTGTATTGGTATGTGTGGACCAATAGCATTTGTAATTCCAGTTGATAGATCTTCTAAATCAAGAATGATATTCCAAATGTTTTTATATAACATTGGCCGAATTATTACTTACGGATTAATTGGAGTTTTATTTGGTTTCATAGGAAAAGGATTGTATTTGGCAGGATTTCAGCAACGATTGTCCATTTTAATGGGATTAATTATGATTTTAATTGTAATTATCCCTTCAACAATTTTTAATAAGTATAATTTTTCAAAGCCTCTTTATAAAATAATTGGAGGTGTTAAATCTAAACTTGGATTATATTTAAATAAAAAATCGAATAAAGCAATATTACTAATTGGGTTTTTCAATGGTTTTTTACCATGTGGATTGGTTTACATGGCTTTAATTGGTTCAATTTCAACTGGATATGTTATTGATGGTGCCTTTTATATGGTTTTATTTGGATTAGGAACACTTCCTATGATGTCTGCAGCTATTTTATTAGGAAATTTTGTAAATTTATCAGTTCGTAAAAGGATTCAAAAAATAATTCCTGTATTTGTAGTGCTTATAGGATTATTATTTATTTTACGAGGATTAGGTCTTGGGATTCCATATATTTCGCCTTCAGATGCAAAATTGCAAATATCTAATAACCCAGACAAGTGTATAACTGTTGATAATAACAACTAATTTATGGCAGATAACCCAAAATTAACAATTGAAGATTTTGAAAATGCTTCTTCTAATGAAGAACTTTTAAAGATTATTAATGAAAAAGGCATTTCAATAGAAAAAGTAAATAAGAAATTATTTTACGAGGAAGAATTGAGGCGTTTACAAATTGAATTAGTAAAACTTCAGCATTGGGTATCTAAAAATAAAAAAAGAATTGTTGTTATTTTTGAAGGTAGAGATGCCGCGGGTAAAGGAGGTAATATTCGAAGGTTTACTGAACATTTAAACCCTAGAACAATGCGTGTTGTTGCCTTAACAAAACCTACGGAAGTTGAACAGGGACAATGGTACTTTAGACGCTATATAAGAAAATTACCAAACCCTGGTGAAATTGTGTTTTTTGATCGAAGTTGGTATAATAGAGCAGTAGTTGAACCTGTAATGGGGTTTTGTACTGAAAAACAATATCAAAACTTTATGGTGCAGGTACCTGAATTTGAACATATGCTTTATGAAGATGGTACGGTATTGATAAAATTATGGTTTTCAATTTCAAAAGATGAGCAACTAGCTCGTTTTAATTCAAGATTGGAAACTCCTTTAAAACGTTGGAAATTTAGTCCTGTTGATAAAAAAGGACAGGAGCTTTGGGATAAATATACACACTATCGAGAGCAAATGTATAGTAAAACTCATACTAGTTATAGCCCATGGATTACTGTAAGAGCAAATGATAAAAAAACTGCGCGTTTAGAAAGTATTAGATATGTATTATCACAATTTGAATATGATGGAAAAGATGAAGCTTTAACAACTTTGCTACCTGATCCTAATATTGTTTCCAGATATTTTCGTTCATCCCAACAACTTGATTAATTATGCATGTAGATTTTAAATTAGAAAAAGAGGATGTTAAGATTCTTAACACAAATAAAGGGCTAAAAGCTTTATTATCTAAGGAACCTTATAATTTAGAAAAAGCGGTAAGGTATGTTAAATACGAAAGAAAATTAAAAAAATTACAAGTTGAATTAATTCGATTACAATCTTGGGCAATTGCCGAAGGAGAGCGTATTATAGTTATTTTTGAAGGAAGAGATGCAGCAGGAAAAGGTGGAGCTATTAGACGTGCAACTGAAAGAATGAATCCAAGACATCTTAGAATTGTTGCATTGCCTAAGCCAACAACAGATGAACAAACACAATGGTATTTTCAAAGGTATGTGAAACAATTTCCAAAGGCAGGTGAAATTGTATTTTTTGATAGAAGTTGGTATAATAGAGCAGTAGTTGAACCAGTGAATGGTTTTTGTACAGAAGAGGATCATGAGGTTTTTATGAATCAAGTAAATGATTTTGAACGAATGATTACTGAATCAGGTATTCGATTGGTGAAGATATATATGTCAATTTCAAAAAAGGAGCAGGCAAAACGTTTTGAAGATATTAGAAACAATCCTTTAAAGCAGTGGAAAATGACGGCGGTGGATGAAAGAGCCCAAGAACTTTGGGATGTTTATACGAAGTATAAAAATAAAATGTTTGCAAGAACAAAAGACGGACCAGTAAAATGGAAAATTATTAAAGCAAATAGAAAAACTTTTGCAAGAGTTGCTGCTATTAACCACGTGCTTCACAGCATTCCATATGATAAAAATAGAGAAGTATAATTTTTATACTTTTCTACTAGAACCTAGCAGTTCAGTAGCCTCTAAAACTATCATATAGGCATTAGGATCATGTTCTTCAACCAGATTTTTTAGAGCTATAATACGAGTTTTACTAATGGAAAGGAATATTATATTTCGATCATTTTTATAATGTAAATCATCTCCTTTGATTACAGTTCCTGTAATTCCCATTTCATGTGAAATCATATTTTTTAACTGTTCTAAATTTGTTGAGGAAATATGAACTATTTTGTTTTGTTTTCGTCCTGTCAAAATTAAATCTATAAATTTTGAAGAAACAAAAATACTGATCATACTCCATAACGCTAATTCAATATCTCTAAAAACAATTCCGGCAGAGATCACCACAATTGTATCTAGTGCTAGTATTACATCTCCAGGTTTTACTGCTGTTTTTGACATTAAAATTTTAGCAATTATAGTTCCTCCTCCGGCAGAAGCATCTCCTTTAAATATTAATCCCAGTCCAATCCCAATGGCAACTCCTCCATATATAGTAGATAATAAAATATCATTGCTTAAAGCTGGAAATTGAATAATTTCAGCCAATAAATCAACAAAAATGGAAATCGATATTATTGCTATAATAGTTCTAAGGGCAAATTGTTTGCCTAAATATTTAACACTAACAGAAAGCAAAGGAATGTTGATTAGAATCATTAAAATTCCGGTAGGAAGTTGAAATAAGTGGTGTAAAATAATTGATAAACCTGCTGTTCCTCCGGTAGCTATTTTATTAGGAACAAGAAACCCAACCACACCAATGGCAGTTATAAAACTTCCAATAAGAATGTAGATATAATTATAAAACTCTACTTTAACCTTTGACATGTTTGCTTTTTTTAGTTAATCTACTATAAATAAATGATATAAAAAAAGAAGCAATAATTAAATTGCTTCTTCTTAATTTTAAAAATATTTAGTTTTATTCTTCAACAATCACCCATTCACCCTTTTGAATTAATGGTATAGCTTGTTTGTATTTCATTGATTTGTTTTCACCACTCATTACATTTTTAACTGTAACTTTTTCATTTCGCCCAATTTTACGTTCAGAACGTACAATAGTTTCAACAACTTGTTGTGGTTGAGTTTGATTGGTTTGAGTGTCTTCACTCTGGCTATTGTAATCTTCCTTACTTAATTGAACTTTATCACGTTTTTGTTCTCTAGCTTGTGAAACCTGATTTGCATCTTGTGATGGCAATTCACCCTTAAATAAGAATGATAATACATCTTTATTAACTCTATCAAGCATTCCATTGAATAGTTCGAATGATTCAAACTTATAAATTAATAGTGGATCTTTTTGCTCATAAGTAGCGTTTTGAACCGATTGCTTTAACTCATCCATTTGACGTAAATGATCCTTCCAAGTATCATCAATAATAGCCAATGTAATGTTTTTCTCAAAATCGGTAACCAAACCTTTACCTTCAGATTCGTAGGCTTCTTTTAAATTGGTAACTACTTTTAGTTCTTTTGTACCATCAGTAAAAGGAACTACAATTCGTTCATATTTATCACCTTGGTTTTCATAAACATCTTTAATTACCGGATAAGCAGCTTTTGCACTTCGCTCTAATTTCTCTTTATAATGTTTATAAACTACATCAAATAATTGATCGGTAAGTTCTTGTTCAGTTAAAGTTTTAAAGTCTTCTTCTGAAAAAGGAGAACTTGTTGATGAAAAACGGATTAATTCAAATTCGAAATTTTGATAATCATTCGTTGGTTTATTTTCTCTAACAAGTAAACTGCAAGTATCAAATACCATATTTACAATATCAACTTGTAAACGATCTCCATATAATGCATGACGACGACGTTTGTAAACAACTTCACGTTGAGAATTCATAACATCATCATATTCTAATAAACGCTTACGAACACCAAAGTTATTTTCTTCAACTTTACGCTGTGCTCTTTCAATGGATTTGGTAATCATAGAATGTTGAATTACTTCACCTTCCTGTAATCCCATTCTATCCATCATTTTGGCAATACGATCAGAACCGAATAAACGCATTAAATTATCTTCTAATGAAACATAGAATTGAGATGAACCTGGATCACCTTGACGACCAGCACGTCCGCGTAACTGACGGTCAACACGTCTTGAATCATGTCGTTCTGTACCAATAATTGCTAAACCTCCAGCAGCTTTAACTTCATCTGATAATTTAATATCTGTACCACGACCTGCCATATTTGTTGCAATAGTTACAACACCTGCATTACCTGCTTGCGCAACAATATCGGCCTCTTTTTTGTGAAGTTTTGCATTTAATACATTGTGGGTAATTTTTCTAATTCCAAGCATTCTACCCAATAATTCTGAAATTTCTACAGAAGTTGTCCCTACTAAAACAGGACGTCCTCCTTCAACCAATTTCACAATTTCATCAATAACAGCATTGTATTTTTCTCGTTTAGTTTTAAAAACTAAATCTTCTTTATCTTTCCTTAATAAAGGAACATTAGTAGGAATTTCAATAACATCTAATTTGTAGATATCCCAAAACTCTCCAGCTTCAGTAATTGCCGTACCGGTCATACCCGAAAGTTTACGGTACATTCTAAAGTAATTTTGAAGGGTTACAGTGGCATAAGTTTGAGTGGCTGCTTCAATTTTTACATTTTCTTTAGCTTCAATTGCTTGATGTAAGCCGTCTGAATAACGACGACCATCCATAATACGACCAGTTTGCTCATCAACAATCTTAATTTTTTCATCCATTATAACATATTCCACATCTTTTTCAAATAATGTGTATGCTTTTAATAGTTGATTCATTGTATGAATGCGCTCACTTTTGATGCTAAAATCGCGATATAATTCTTCTTTTTTAGAAGTTTGTTCCTCTACTGTTATTTCCTCTCCTTCAATTCTTCCTATTTCAGTACTTAAATCTGGTAGAATAAAAAAGTTTTCATCTCCATCGTCTCCCGATAAAAATGTTATTCCTTTATCTGTTAGCTCAATAGAGTTGTTTTTTTCATCAATTACAAAGTATAACTCCTCGTCAATTTTAGGCATTTCACGATTGTTATCTTGCATGTAATAATTCTCAGTTTTTTGCAAAAGTTGTTTTATACCTTCCTGACTTAAGAATTTAATTAGAGCTTTACTTTTTGGTAAACCTCTAAAAACACGTAACAATAAAAAACCACCTTCCTTAGTGTCACCTTCTTTAATTAATTTTTTAACTTCAGCTAAAACACCTGTTAAATAATTACGTTGAGTTGATACAATTTTATCTACACTTGGTTTTAATTCATTAAATTCATGACGATTAGCGTTTGCAGTTGCACCTGAAATGATTAATGGTGTACGAGCATCATCAACTAAAACAGAATCCACCTCATCTACAATAGCATAGTTATGTGGTCGTTGAACTAAATCGTTTGGAGAATGAGACATGTTATCTCTTAAATAATCAAAACCAAACTCATTATTTGTACCATAAGTAATATCTGAATTATAAGCTTTTCTACGTGCATCAGAATTTGGTTGGTGATGATCAATACAATCAACACTTAAACCATGGAACTCAAACATTGGAGCCATCCATGCGGCATCACGTTTTGCCAAATAGTCATTTACTGTTACAACATGAACTCCTTTTCCAGTTAATGCATTTAAATATACAGGTAAAGTAGAAACTAATGTTTTTCCTTCCCCAGTCATCATTTCAGCAATTTTCCCTTGGTGTAAAACTGACCCTCCAATTAACTGAACATCGTAATGAATCATATCCCAAGTAACTTCTTTTCCTTGAGCATCCCAAATATTGGCCCAAATGGCTTTGTCGTCATCTAGGGTAATATTTTCTTTAGTACCTGATAATTCACGATCAAACGAAGTTGCCGTAACTGTTATTGAATCATTTTGAGTAAATCTTTTAGCAGTTTCTTTTACAACCGCAAAAGCTTCAGGCATAATTTCCATTAAAACCTTTTCAGAAGCTTCATAAGCAAGATCTTCTAAAGAATCAATTTCTGAATAGATTTCTTCCTTTCTATCAACATTAGCTTCATGAGCTTCTTCTTCTAGAGCTTTTATTTTAGAGGTGAATTCTTGAGTTCCCTCCTTTATCCTTTGTTTGAAATAATTAGTTTTTTCTCTTAATTCATCATTGGATAATCCTGAAATTTCTTTTTCAAAAGTATAAACTTTAGTTACAATAGGTTGAAGTATTTTTAAGTCTTTCTTCTTTTTATCTCCAACAAATACTTTCAGCATTGAATTTATAATACTCATAATTAAGGTGTCAATTTTTAGGGATTACAGTTTATAAAATTGTAATCTGTAACGTTATATAATTTAGTAAGCGAATTTAAAATATTTTAATTTTAAAAGGCTTATTTTATGTTTAAAATATAGTTAATAAAGCAAAAAAAAAGTCTCGTAAGAGACTTTTTGTGTTTTATTATTTTTAATATTCATCCTCATTCCAGAGATAATCATCTTCTGAGGGGTAATCTGGCCAAATTTCGATTATTGATTCGAAATTTTCATCCTCATCTTCAATCTCTTGAAGATTTTCAACAACTTCTAAAGGAGCTCCAGTCCTAATTGCATAATCAATCAACTCATCTTTTGTTGCTGGCCAGGGTGCATCTGCTAAATACGATGCTAATTCTAATGTCCAATACATGTTTTCTCGTATTAATTTTCTGCAAAAATAATTTTTTTACTCAAATAGTCAAGTTTTTTATTACTTTTTTTTAAATTTCTAAAGAACTTATTATAATTTTTCAGGAATCCATTTAATTTCCTGAGCGTTATTATCAAATGTCAATTTTCGTGCCAGCACGAAAAGAAAGTCAGAAAGTCTATTCAAATACACTAAAATTTGTGGTTCAATGGTACTTTCATCACTTAATTGTGTACTAATTCGTTCCGCTCTTCTACAAATACATCTAGCGATGTGACAATATGACACTGTGGTATGACCTCCTGGCAATACAAAATGAGTCATTGGAGGAATTGTTTCATTCATTTTATCCATTTCCTTTTCTAAGTCCTCAATTATTGAATCACTAATTTTAGGAATGTTTAAACGTTCTTTACCACTTTTTAAAATCTTTCTTTCATGTGGGGTTGCAAGCATAGAACCCAAAGTAAATAATTCATGTTGAATTTTTCTTAAAACTTTTAAGGTGTGATCGTCTATTTTTTGATCACCAATTAATCCTATATAAGAATTTAACTCATCTACCGTTCCGTATGCTTCAATTCGTAAATCATATTTAGGTACACGAGAGCCACCAAATAATGATGTTTTTCCTTTATCTCCCGTTTTTGTATATATTTTCATGATTTTAATTTTTAGTTATATTTAAGTAATTATACTCTAATTGTAAAATGTTCTTTCTCTTGTTCTTTTCTAAAGAAAATGAATCCCCAAAAATAAGTATTTATACTCACAGATACTTTAGGATGTTCAATTATTTCAAGCCATGCTTCTTTCATTTCAATAGACCAGTTAATATCATCAAAAATAAAAATTGAGTTATTATGAACAGTCTTTAAACATTCATTAAAATATTTGATTGTAGCTTCCTTTTGATGATTTCCATCAAAATAAACCAAATCATAACTGTTATTTTTAACAACTTCGGGTAACGTTTTATCAAACTCGCCAATAACTAAATTGATATTTTTTAAATTGTTAGTTTTAAATAAATCTGAGGCAATTGAGGCGGTGTTTTTACAACCTTCAAGTGTTGTGATAGTTGCTTTTGGGTTTGCAATATTTAATGAAGCTGTTCCCAATCCAACCGAAGTTCCAATTTCCAAAATATTTTCACAATTAAAATATTCTAAAAGATTCACTAAAAGAGCTGACTTTTTTTTAGTAATTCCAGCTATTTTTATAATATCAGAAACCTTACGTTCGTTATTTTTAAAAACTTTAGAACCTGATCCAAAATCATTTATGGTGTGTACCAGATTATTGGAAAGCAGCTGATGTCTGATTTTATTTATTATATTCGTTTTTGCAGTATTTGATTTTTTATAAAAGCATTTAGTAACCAAATTATAAACAAATGGAGAATGCACTCCATGCTGATTGGTTGATTTTATTAAAAAATGAATAAATGACTTAAATTTGAAAAACATATAGCTGAAATTTAGCACGAAAATAATGGAAAAATTATTTTAATCTGCTATTTAAAATTATATTTGCCTTAGTACACTAAATTAATATGAAAAAACTTTTTTTATACCTGTTGGTTATAGTAGGATTCTCTTCTTGTGTAACAACAAAGCAAATGACTTATTTTCAGGGAGAACCATTAAGTAAATCAGATATTTATAAATTAAATAATGAAGCGTATCGATTACAGGTAAATGATATTTTATATATAGATATTAAGGCTGACAATTCTGAAATTGTTTCTCTGTTTAAAAATGAAACAGGGAATACAACAAACTCAGGTCAGGGAGAAGGGTTATATTTTACGGGGTATTCGGTGGATAGACATGGTAATATTAGAATTCCTTATATAGGTGATTTGAATGTTTTAGGGTATACTGAAAATGAAGTTAGGCAAAAAATTGATGGAGAATTAACTAAATTTTTGAAGAATCCAGATTTGGTTTTTGTTACGGTTAAACTTGCTGGAGTTCGATTTGTTGTAACTGGTGAAGTTGGCTCCCCTGGAACCGTAAATTTAACTCAAAATCAGGTAACAATTATTGATGCTATTGCTAATGCTGGCGAAATAACGCCCTTAGGAAACAGAGAAAATGTAACTCTTATTAGAAAAACTCTTGATGGTGTAAAAAAATACAAGCTAGACCTAACCAAAATTGATGTTTTTGAATCAGAAAACTTTTATATTCAACCAAATGATATAATATATGTGGCTCCCCTAAAACAAAAGTCCTGGGGAACAGGAACTACTGGATTGCAATCTTTTTCAACCGTTGTAACTGTATTGTCTTTTTTGATAAGTTCTGTATTGTTAGTTAAAAATTTATAATATTTCATGGAAAGTAAATTTAAACTTATTGAAAATCAGGCTGAGCATATTTCAGATATTAAAGATTATATTTTTAGAATAATATCAAATTGGATTTGGTTTGCTACTGCTATTATAATTGCCTTAGGAATTGCTTATTATTTTAATATTTCTACCCAGAAAATTTATGGTCTACAAACAACTATTGCGGTTAAAGAAAAGCAAAACCCTCTTTTTTCATCAGGAACAAATATAGCTTTTAACTGGGGTGGTGTAAGTGATAAAGTTGAATCTATAAGAAAATCATTAATTTCTCGCACACATAATGAAAAAGTGGTTAGAGAACTCAAATTTTATATTGATTATTTCAAAGAAGGTAGATTTAGAAATGAAGATGTTTACGGGAAAACAAATTTTGAAATTGTTCTTCAGCCAAATCAATATCAATTATTAAATACACTTATTAAAATTGATTTTATTGATGAAGAGAGTTTTAAGTTGTCAGTTGATTTTAAAGAAGGAGTAAAATATAACCTTATCAATTACAAAGATGATTCATCAAAAAATATAAGTATTGATACTCATAATTTTACTCAAACCTTTTTAATTGATGAGTATATTAATTTGCCATTTTTAAAAGGGCAGATTAAGGTTAAGAACAAATCAAAATCAATAAAAGGTCAATCTTATTTTATAAAATTTAAAACAATTAATAAGGCAACTAGTCAGTATAAAAATGTACGTGCTAAAGGGCTTTCTGGAACTTCTCTTGTAGAGCTATCATCAACCGGGCCAAACAAAAAACGTTTGGTAGATTATTTAAATAAAACAGTTGAAGTATTAGCACAATATGAATTGGAGCAGAAAACTAATTATGCCTATAGTACTAAAGAATTTATTGATGCTCAGTTTAAGAATACATCGGATAGTTTAAAGCAAATTGAAGATAATATTGGTAAATTTAAGGCTGAAAATTCTATTTATGATTTATCCGCTCAGGGTGGTGAAATTTTTGCTCAAACGACAGGTTTGGATAAAATGCAAAAACAATTAACAGATAGAATTGAATACTTTGATAATTTGGAAACTTATATAAAATCCAATTCAAATTATACAAGAATACCTGCTCCGGCAATTATAAATATTGAAGATGCTGCGATTTCTGAGATGGTAGGAGAATTGACTCAGCTTTCTATTAAAAAAGAAAAATTGGCTAATGAAGTAACCGCTAATCATCCTTCATTGAAATTAGTAAATGAAGAAATTGAAAGAACCAGAAATGTATTGCTAGAAAATTTATCATCTTTAAAAAATGCTACCAATATTAGTTTAGTAAATAGTAAAAGAAGATTAAATTCATATAATAGTCAACTGACTAAACTTCCTAATAAAGAACAAAAATTATTAAATTTTCAACGAAAGTATAGTTTAACCGAATCGAACTATGTTTTTTTAATGCAAAAAAGGTATGAAGCTGAAATTGCAATTGCTGCTAGCGTTTCAGATATCTCTGTGTTGGATACTGCTAAAGATACTGGGCAAGGAGCTATCCTGCCAAGAAAATCTTTTAATTATATGATAGCTTTATTATTAGGAACTATTTTACCTCTTTTTGTAATTATAGCTAAAGAAATATTAGGTAGTAAAATTTATACAGCTGAAGATATTGAACGAATTTCACCAATTCCAGTTTTAGGTGTTATTGGAAAAAATACAGCAGAGAATAATTTAGCAGTTTTTTTAAAACCTAAATCGACAGTTGCTGAATCATTTAGAGCTTTAAGATCAAATATTCAATTTCTTTTTGGTCGTAAAACAAAAGATAAAAGTAAAACAATTGTTGTAACGTCTTCTGTTAGTGGAGAGGGGAAAACCTTTGCATCAATTAATTTAGCAACCGTTTTTGCTTTAGGAGGAAAGAAAACAATTTTAGTTGGATTGGATTTACGTAAACCGAAAATATTTGGTGATTTTGAAATTTCAAATAGTTTAGGGGTTGTAAATTATTTAATTGGAGATGTAAGCAAATCTCAGATCATTCAGAAATCAAAGATTCAAAATTTAGATATTATCACTTCAGGACCGGTTCCACCAAATCCATCTGAATTATTAATTAGTGCTGCTACTGATGAACTGATTAATGGATTAAAAGAGGAATATGATTATATTGTTTTAGACACACCACCTATAGGTTTGGTTTCTGATGCAATTGAATTGATTAAATATGCTGATGCATCAGTTTATGTAGTACGTCAAAATTATACCCAGAAAGGCATGCTTAAAATGATTAATGATAAATATCGTAAGCAGGAAATTTCTAATGTGAGTATAGTTCTAAATGATTTTAAAGTAAAATCGAGGTATGGTTATGGTTACGGATATGGTTACGGTTATGGATATGGATATGGTAAATATGCAAATGCTTACCATGAAGTAGAAGATAAATCTTGGATTAAGAAGTTATTTAAGCGTAAAAAATAAAGGGCGATTTGATTAAATCAATTCACCCTCAATAAACACTTGATCAATTTGATGATTACCAAATGAATATGGAATAAATCCATAACTTGGAATTTGTTTTGTAATTATAAAATTTGCTTTTTTCCCTTTACAAATAGTTCCTAAGGAGTTCTGAACTCCCATGGCATACGCACCATTTAAGGTTGCAGCATTAATTGCTTCTTCTGGAGTCATTTTCATTTTAATACAAGCTGTAGAAACAACGAAATTCATGTTTCCAGATGGAGTAGAACCTGGGTTGTAATCTGTAGCTAGGGCTAGTGGCAATCCTGCATCAATCATTTTTCGAGCAGGTGTATATGGAATGCTTAAGAAATATGAACAAGAAGGTAATGCTACTGGCATAGTTTCTGAATTTTTTAAATCTTTAATATCTTCATCTCTCATTTCTTCCAAATGGTCAACAGATAGTGCATTGAATTTAATTCCTGCCTGAACACCACCAATGGCATTGAATTGGTTTACATGGATTTTTGGTGTTAAACCAAATTTTTGAGCTGCTTTTAATAACCTTTCAGTATCTTCAACAGAGAAATATCCAGTTTCGCAAAAAACATCTACAAAATCAGCTAATTCTTCATTTGCAACAACCGGTAAAATATCATTAATAACTATATCTAAAAAGGAATTTTTATCATCCTTAAATTCTGTAGGTAATGCATGAGCTCCTAAAAAAGTTGTTTTAATTGTAATTGGGTAATTTTTATTTAATTTTTTAATTACTCGGAGCATTTTTAATTCAGCTTCTTTATTTAAGCCATAACCAGATTTAATTTCAATAGCTCCAGTTCCTAATTTCATTACTTCTTCAATTCGTTTTGAAGATTGATTATAGAGTTCTTCTTCTGAAATTGCTTGTAGTTTTTTGGCTGAATTTACAATTCCTCCACCTCTGTTTGCAATTTCTTCATACGTTAAACCGTTAATTCTATCTACAAACTCTTGTTCGCGATTCCCAGCATATACAATATGAGTATGACTATCACACCAAGTTGGAAGTACAATTTTCCCTTCAGCATCAATTATTTTGTCCGAAGAAATTTTTGGTGCATCTTTCATTGAACCAAAATCAAGAATTAAATTATCTTCAATCAATAAAAATGCATTTTTTATGGTTGGTAAAAGTTTCATTTCTTTTCCTTTAACCATTTTTTTTGGTGAATTTTCAATTTGTAATAACTCTTTTATATTGATAATTAATGTAGTCATATGAACGAATTTTTTAATAGCTCAAATATACTGTAATTTTGAACAGATTTTATTTTTAAATCAGAATTAAAAAATTGTCATATATGTTACAATTTTTTAATGTAAATTCTAATGAAATACTGTTTAAATGCAGTATATTTGCAAAAAATTTAAATAATGAATAAAGCCATATATATTGCAACTAGTGAGGCGAATAGTGGAAAATCTATCGTTACATTAGGATTAATGAGAATGTTATTAGGGAAAACTGCTAAGGTTGGATACTTTAGGCCTATTATTGATGATGTCAGGACAGGAAAAATTGATAACCATATTGACACCATAATTTCACATTTTGAATTAGATATTAATCCTGAAGAGGCATATGCTTTTACTCGAACTCAGTTTATTAATAAACGAAATGAAGGAAAAGAAGGCGAAATTTATGATGTTATAATTGAAAAATATAAAGCACTTGAAGAAAAATGTGACTTTATGTTGGTTGAAGGGTCAGATTATTCTGGTGAAGGTGCTGTAATTGAATTAGATGCAAATATCTTAATTGCTAAGAATTTAGGAATTCCTGCTATAATTGTTTCTAGCGGCCTTAACAAATCAATGGATGATTTTATAAATGGATTGCATTTAGCTTACGATTCATTTAAAGAAAAAGAAGTTGAAGTTTTAGCTGTTGTGGCAAACAAAGTACAGCCAGAAAATGTTGAAGATGTTCAAATAGGTGTTGAGAAAAATTTACCAAAAGATGTTTTAGTAAATGTAATTCCTGTAGTTCCATCTTTAAGTAATCCTACAATAAAAGAAATTGCAGAAGCAATTGATGCAAAAGTATTGTTTGGAAAAGAAAATATTAACAACCAATCTTCAAGTTGTAAAGTTGGAGCAATGCAGTTAAGAAATTATTTAACGCATTTAGAAGAAGATTGTTTAATTATAACTCCTGGAGACAGAGCAGATATTATTTTAGGAGCTTTACAAGCAAATATATCATCAAATTATCCTGCAATCTCAGGTATTGTTTTAAGTGGTGGAATTTTACCTGAAGAACCAATTGTACAGTTAATTGATGGTTTATCTCAAATTATGCCAATATTATCAGTTGATGAAGGTACATTTAAGGTAGCAAACAAAATTGGGGCGGTTCGTTCTCATATGTATGCAGATAATAAACAAAAGATTATTACTTCATTAAATACATTTGATAAATACGTTGATGTTGAAAAATTAAACGATAAATTAGTAACTTTTGAAAGTGATGGAGTTACGCCAAGAATGTTTCAATACAATTTATTGAAACGTGCTAAGGCAAATCGTAAAAATATTGTACTTCCAGAAGGAAATGATGATAGAATTATTACTGCTGCGTGTAGGTTAATTGAAATGGATATTGTTGATTTAACAATATTAGGTGATAAAGATAAAATAGTAAGTAAAATTGCTCGTTTAGGATTAAAATTAGACCTTGACAAGGTTACAATTATTAATCCAATAGAGTCTGAGCACTTTGAAGATTTTGCTAAGACATTATTTGAAATAAGAAAACATAAAGGCCTAACTTATGAAATGGCGGAAGATTTAATTGGAGATGTTTCTTATTTTGGAACAATGATGGTTCATAAAGGATTGGCTGATGGAATGGTTTCGGGAGCTGCTCATACAACGCAGCATACAATTAAACCAGCATTACAGTTTGTAAAAACTAAACCTGGTGTATCTGTAGTATCTTCTATTTTCTTTATGTGTTTAGAGGATAGAGTTTCTGTTTTTGGAGATTGTGCTATTAATCCTAATCCAACTTCAGAACAATTAGCAGAAATTGCTATTTCATCTGCAGATTCAAGTAAAAGTTTTGGTATTGATCCAAAAATAGCAATGCTTTCATACTCTTCAGGAGCTTCTGGAAAAGGAGCAGATGTTGATATTGTAAGAAGAGCAACTGAAATAGTTAAAGAATTACGTCCTGATTTAAAGGTTGAAGGGCCTATTCAATATGATGCAGCGGTTGATGCAAGAGTGGGTAAAAGTAAATTACCAGATTCTGAAGTTGCCGGACAAGCAAACATTCTAATTTTCCCTGATTTAAATACAGGAAACAATACATATAAAGCAGTTCAACGTGAAACAGGAGCCTTAGCAATTGGTCCAATGTTACAAGGTTTAAATAAACCAGTGAACGATTTAAGTAGAGGATGTACAACAGAAGATATTTTTAACACAGTTATATTAACAGCAATACAATCACAAGGAATTTAAATGAAAATTTTAGTAATAAATTCAGGTAGTTCTTCAATTAAATATCAATTATTTAATATGCCTCAAGAAGAAGTTATATGTTCAGGTTTAGTGGAAAGAATCGGGTTAAATGATGCCGAAGTTCACTATAAATCTGAAAAAAATAAAATTGATGAAGTTTTAGACATTCCAGACCATAAAGTTGGTTTAGAAAAAGTTGTAAACTTATTATTAGATGAAGAAGTGGGAGTTATTAAATCTACTTCAGAAATTCAAGCAGTAGGACACAGAGTTGTACACGGAGGAAGTACTTTTAGTAAAACTACCGTTATCAACCAAGAAGTTAAAGACAAGATTAAAGAATTATCCTCATTAGCTCCTCAACATAACCCTGCTAATTTAGAAGGTATTTTAGTGGCAGAAAGCTTTTTTCCAGATGCAAAGCAAGTAGCAGTTTTTGATACAGCTTTTCACCAAACAATGCCAGTTGAAGCATATAAATATGCTATTCCAAACAAATTTTTAGAAGAAAAAAATATTCGTGCTTTTGGTTTCCACGGAACAAGCCATAAATATGTTTCTGAAAAAGCAAATGAAGTTTTAGGATTAAAAGAATCTAAAATTATAACAATTCATTTAGGTAATGGTTGTAGTATGACAGCTGTTAAAAATGGAAAAAGTGTTGAGCACACTTTAGGATTTGGACCAGTTTCAGGTTTAATTATGGGAAGTAGAAGTGGGGATGTTGATCAGGCTATTATTTTTCATTTAGTTGAGAATTTAGGATATTCTTTAACGGAAGTTAAAACAATGCTTCAAAAAGAAAGCGGAATGTTCGGTTTAACTGGGTATAGTGATTTAAGAGATATTGAATCTGAAGCAGAAAAAGGTAACAAAGAGTGCCAATTAGCTTTAGATATGAATGCTTATAGAATCAAAAAATACATTGGATCATTTACTGCTGCAATGAACGGATTAGATGCTATTGTATTTACAGCAGGAATTGGTGAAAATTCAGATGTAATCAGAAAATTAGTTTGTACTGATATGGATTACTTTGGAATTGAATTAGATGAAGAAAAGAATAATGTTAGAGCAAGAAAAATTATTGAGATTCATAAAGAATCATCAAAAACTAAAATTTTAATTGTTCCTACAAATGAAGAGGTTGAAATTTCAAAACAATCTTATAATTTGATCAAATAGATTAAAAGAAATAATAAAAAAGCCTTGAAGAAATTCAAGGCTTTTTTTATGCTTAAATTTTAATATATTATTTTAAAGAGCCTATCATTTCCTCAGGTTTTACCCAAGCATCATATTCTTCAGAAGTAACATAACCTAAACGGACAGCTTCTTCTTTTAATGTAGTGCCATTTGCGTGAGCAGTATTTGCAATTTTAGCAGCTTTATAATACCCAATTTTAGTATTTAAAGCAGTCACTAACATTAAAGAATTGTTTAATAATTCTGTAATGCGAGTATGATTGGGCTCAATTCCAATTGCACAATTTTCATTAAAACTTTCACAAGCATCTCCAATTAAACGCGCAGATTGTAAAAAATTTGCAGCCATCATAGGCTTAAATACATTTAATTCATAATGACCTTGAGTTCCACCAACTGTTATGGCAACGTCATTTCCCATCACTTGAGCACAAACCATTGTTAATGCTTCAGATTGAGTTGGATTTACTTTTCCTGGCATAATTGAGCTTCCCGGTTCATTAGCTGGAATTATTAATTCCCCGATTCCTGAACGAGGGCCAGAAGCCATCATTCTAATATCATTTCCTATTTTATTCAATGAAACAGCTAATTGTTTTAAAGCACCGTGACTTTCAACAATTGCATCATGAGCTGCAAGCGCTTCAAATTTATTTTCAGCTGTAACAAACGGTAATCCAGTAAAATCTGCAATTTTTTGAGCAACTAAAACAGCGTAACCTTTAGGGGTATTTAATCCTGTACCAACTGCAGTTCCACCTAAAGCAATTTCAGCTAAATGTGGTAAAGTATTTTTTAATGCTTTTAAGCCATGGTTTAATTGAGATACATAACCAGAAAATTCTTGTCCGATTGTTAAAGGAGTGGCATCCATTAAATGTGTACGTCCAATTTTTACAACGTCTTTAAATTCTTTAGATTTTGCTTGAAGCGTATCTCTTAGTTTTTCAATTCCAGGAATTGTTGTGTCAACAAGCATTTTATAGCAAGCAATGTGCATCCCAGTAGGGAAAGTGTCGTTACTTGATTGCGATTTATTTACATCATCATTTGGTTGAATGGTTTTTTCACCTTTTCCAATAATATTACCGGCAATTTCGTGAGCTCTATTAGCTATTACTTCATTAATATTCATATTGCTCTGAGTTCCTGAACCAGTTTGCCAAATTACTAATGGAAATTGATTATCAAGTTTACCTTCTAAAATTTCATCACAAACAGTAGAAATTAAATCTCTTTTTACATTAGGTAAAACACCTAATTCACAATTGGCATGAGCTGCTGCTTTTTTTAGAATAGCAAACCCATAAACTATTTCAATGGGCATTGACGATGAAGGACCAATTTTAAAGTTATTTTTTGAACGTTCTGTTTGGGCTCCCCAATACTTATCTGAAGGAACTTTAACCTCTCCCATTGTGTCTTTTTCTATTCTATATTTCATGGTATTGTGGTGTTTTTTATTTGATTCAAGACTTTTTTAGCATTACTTTAAATATAGTTATTAATATTAATAAATATTGATGTTGTATTAAGTTCAAAATAACAATCTTTACTAGTGGTTTTATAAAAGAATAAAAAACCTGCTAATGTTACTTTTGATATTCATTAAAATGTTTCAGTTTTTGTAAAGAAAAAGGTTAAATAAACCTTTTTTCTAACAACTATTTTCTACTTCAATTGTATATTTGCAAGAGATAAAATTGAATTATAATAAAATTATATAAGATGTCTGAATTTAAATACCAAAAGCCATTTCCTATTACAAAGGATACTACAAAGTATCGTTTGCTAACTAAAGAGCACGTTTCTTTAGTGGATTTTGATGGGAGAAAAATTTTAAAAGTTGCACCTGAAGGTCTTGAGTTACTTTCACAAGAAGCATATCATGATGTTTCATTTTACCTACGTGCTTCTCATTTAAAAAAATTAGAGACTATTCTTAAAGATCCTGAAGCTACTGATAATGACCGTTTTGTTGCATATACAATGTTGTTGAATCAAATGGTTACTGCAGATGGTGAATTACCTACTTGTCAAGATACAGGTACTGCAATTTGCGTTGGTAAAAAAGGAGAAGATGTTTACACAGGAGTAGAAGATGCTGAATATATTTCAAAAGGAGTGTTCAATACGTACCAAACTGACAATCTTCGTTTTTCTCAAATTGTTCCTCAAACCATGTTAAAAGAGAAAAATTCTGGATCTAATCTTCCTGCCCAAATCGATATTTATGCTGGTACTGGTAATAAATACGAATTCTTATTTATGACAAAAGGTGGTGGTTCAGGTAATAAAACTTACTTGTATCAAATGACAAAGTCTTTGTTAACTGAAGAAAACTTAACCAAATTTGTTGAGGATCATATTATGGATTTAGGAACTTCAGCATGTCCTCCTTACCATTTAGCATTTGTTATTGGTGGAACTTCGGCTGAAGCTAACTTAGCAACTGTAAAAAAAGCATCGGCAGGTTATTTAGATCATTTACCAACTGAAGGTAATGATGGTGGACAGGCTTTCCGTGATCTTGAATGGGAAGAGAAAATTACAAAAATTTGCCAAGAAAGTGGAGTAGGAGCTCAATTTGGTGGTAAGTACTTTGTCCACGATGTCCGTGTAATTCGTTTACCTCGTCACGCCGCATCTTGTCCAGTAGGAATGGGTGTTAGCTGTAGTGCAGATCGTAATGTAAAAGGTAAAATTACTGAAGAAGGTATTTTCTTAGAGCAATTAGAAAAAAATCCAAAACAATATTTACCAAAGGAAGCACCGCATTTAGCAGATGCCATAGAGCTTGATTTAGATCAACCAATGGAAAAAATTCGAGAGGAACTTTCAAAACATCCTGTTAAAACACGTTTCAACCTAAGAGGAACATTAATTGTTGCTCGTGATATGGCACACGCCAGAATTAGTGAAATGTTAGCTAACGGTGAAGAAATGCCAGAGTATTTTAAAAATCATCCTATTTATTATGCAGGACCTGCAAAAACACCAAAAGGAATGGCGTCTGGTAGTTTTGGACCTACAACAGCGGGTCGTATGGACCCATATGTAGATCCTTTCCAAAAAGTTGGAGGAAGTATGGTAATGGTTGCAAAAGGAAACCGTACACAGCAAGTAACCGATGCTTGTAAAGCAAACGGTGGGTTTTATCTTGGATCAATTGGAGGACCAGCGGCTATATTAGCAAAAAATAGTATTAAATCTGTTGAAGTAGTTGATTTCCCAGAATTAGGAATGGAAGCAGTTCGTAAAATTAGAATTGAAGATTTCCCAGCATTCTTATTAGTAGATGATAAAGGGAACGATTTCTTTGCTGAATTTAAATAAATAAAAGAAACATATTATCTGAAAATTAAAGACACCTAAGAACTTTGTTCAATAGGTGTCTTTTTTTTATATTTTTTGATGAGAAATATCATTTAAAAAAAATAAAAACTTTTTGTAAAAAGTTAAAAATAAATATTAGTTTTGTAGCACTAACATAAAACATCATTCATTTAGTATGGATTTATCACAATTTTCAGGGTTTCTAGTATTTTTAACAATCTTCACAATGGGATTTTGGTTAATGATTTTTTTAATCACCTTTATTATTCCTTATTGGTTAGTAGGTTATTTTAGAGAATCTTGGAAATATAGAAAAGAAGGTAAAGTTGAAGCTTCTAAAGAATAAGCTTTAAATAAAATATAAAAAAAGGGACAATTTAATAATTGTCCCTTTTTTTATGCTATGATCCAAACATTTCTTCTTCTCCACCACTGCTATAATCTCCCTGGCGAGATCTTTTTTTCTTTTGATTAAATCTGTATGTGAAATTTAATAAAATTTGTCGTTCTCTCCATTGAAACTCTCCAGTCGTATAAGTATTTGGAGTAAAGGATTCCGATTTTCGTTTACGTGAATTTAATAAGTCACTAACATTTAAAGATAGTGTTCCTTTATCTTTCAATATATCTTTACTAAAAGCTAAATTTAACATAATCATTGCTTCACGTTTAGATTGGGCACTTTCATATGGCGCTCTATACATTCCTCGCGTTTGCCATTCAATTTTTCCTGGTAATGAAATTCTTGAAGTGAATCTTGTAAACCATGTTACGTCATCTGAATCATAATTGACATTATTGTAGTCTCCTTTAGTTACTGCTTTAAAAAAATTAAAACTGTTTGAAATTCTCCACCATTTAAAAGGATTGTAATTAGCTGTAAACTCATAACCAAACCTGTCTTGGGTACTTAAATTAATAGGTGTTCTTATAATTACAACGGTTTCTTCATTGTTAACTTGTCTTAATTCTTCAGTTTGAACCATTTGGAAATTATTCACTGAGTGTTGGTAGTAAAGAGAAGAATTTAATGTGAATTTATTCCAACGTTTTAAATAACCTAAATCAAATGAATTTGTATAGGTTGGATCAAGGTTAACATTACCTCTTCTAATATAAGTTTCACTGGTTCTAGATTCGAAAGGGTTTAAAAACCAATGTCTTGGTCGTCTTAATCTTTTACTATATCCAAGAGTAATACTTTCAGTTTCGTTTAATTCCAGTCCTAAATTTACCGTAGGGAATAATTCAGTGAATTTTTTATTAAATGTTTCATTGCTTTGAACTAAACTAATTTTCCGATCCGTTGTTTCGGCTCTTAAACCTAATAAATAGGAGAACTTATTAATTTTTTTTCCAAATTGAGAATAGAATGCAAATACGTTTTGTTCAAAGTTTAAAGTGTTAGAAAAATTTGTGTTGTTAATGAATTCATCATTTATAAATTCTTCCACTAAATAATCAGAGTTTAATTTATCTAAATCTATTTTAAACCCTAATTCAAAATTTGTATTCTCATCAATCGGTAAAGTATAATCTCCTTTAAATTGATATTCAGTGTCTTTTTCATCTGTCGAATTTCTTTCAGGATCATTTATAATAGCTATAGGATAGCTATCTGAATCGGTAATGTACGTAAATTCATTTTCTTCACTTTCTCCATACTGAAAATCTAATGTTAATCTGTGACCTGATTTATTAAAATCCTTTGTGTAATTAAGATTATATTCAATGGTTTTATCCTCTTCACTTTCATTTTCTTGACGTACCCTTGATTTAAAAAGAATATTAGAAGCATTTAATTCATCGATTAAGTTTGTAGCAATGTCATCTCCATCAGATTTTCTATATAAAAATGTTCCTGTTATTGAGCTTTTATCAGTTAAGAAGTATTCAACTCCAACTCTCGTATTAAAACCTTTTCTTTCTCTCTCATATTCTATTTCTTCATTTCGGAAAGAGTTTATAGTACCTAAATCATCAAAATATGTCACATTTGAAAATGAATTTCCAGGAGCATTTCTATAGCTATAACCTGTATTTGTAAAGAAGTTGGCCTTTTTTGTTCTATAATTTAAATTGGTAGATACTCCAAAATTATCTGGTATTCCAGCATAAGTAGAGAATGAACCATTAAATCCTTGAGCTTTGCCTTTTCTTAAAATAATATTTAAAATACCAGCTGTACCTTCAGCCTCATATCTTGCAGAGGGACTAGTAATTACCTCGACCTTTTCAATGGCATCTGCAGGTAATTGACGTAAAGCATCTGTACCGCTAAGACCAACTAAACCTGAAGGTTTTCCATTGACTAAAATTCTAACATTGTCATTACCTCTTAAACTAACGTTACCTTCAACATCCACTGAAACTGAGGGGACGTTGTCTAAAACATCGGATGCAGAACCTCCTTTAACGGTCATATCCTTTCCAACATTATATATTTTTTTATCTAAACGTATTTCAACTGTGCTTTTTTCTGCAATAATCTCAACTTCATCTAAAGCCTGAGCATTAATTTCTAATAAAATAGTGCCTAAATTTGTGTCAGCATCTATTTTTTTATTTTTAATAGTTTTTGTTTTAAAAGATATAAATTCAACACTTATGTTATAAGTACTTTTTGAAACTTGAATATCGAATTTCCCATTTTTATCTGTGATACCACCAGTTATTTTTTTTCCTTTTACAGGTGCAAATATTATGGTAGCATATTCTAAAGCTTGTTTCGTTTCTTGATCTATAACCTTTCCTGAAACTGTTACTTGAGGTAATTGTTTACCTCTCTGTTGAGCTTGAGTGTTAAAGGTTAAAATCAAACAGATTAAAAGTGTAATTATTTTATTCATTTATATAATAAATTGGATTGTTCATAGTGTTTACAAATATAATTAGTGTTATATGTTATTTATGTTAATGAGTGTTAACGATTGTTTTTTATACTATGAACCTTTAAATATCAATAATAGCTATTTGTAGGGGATATTTGGTTGATATTTTGAATATTAACTGAAAAACTCACTAAAATGACACGAAATTTTGTCATTTTAGTGAGTTTTGTATGTGTTAAGAAAAACTTAAAGTTTATAATATAGTCTTAATTAATTCTGGTGGACGACCAATTACAGCTTTCCCATTGTTAATTACAATTGGTCTTTCAATTAGTTTTGGATTTTCTACCATAGCATCAATAACCTGATTATCTGTTAGATTTTTGCCTTTGTAGTTTTCTTTCCAAATTGCTTCATTTTTACGAACTAAATCAATGGGTGAAATTTTTAATAACTCTAAAATTTCAGTTAATTCTTCCTTTGTTGAAGGAGTCTTAAGATAATTAACTACTTCAAATTCTAATTTAGATTCTTCTAAAATTGCTAAGCCTTGTCTGCTTTTACTACAGCGTGGATTATGATATATTTTCATAAGTGTATTTTTTAGTTAAAATATTAAAGCAAAAATAACTTAGTAAGTTGGTTTTATATCCTTTTTACTAAAATCAATTTTTCTTTCTTTTTTACTTTGATTAAATCTGTAGGTAAAAGAAAGTAGAATGGTGCGGTATTTATTTTTAATCAAACTTTGAGAAAAATAATTAGTATCAAAACGATCTCTATTTGTTTCTCTCGATAAAAATATATCATCAACTGTTAAACTAATTGAAGCTTCTTTGTCAAATAAATCTTTGTTAATGGCAGCACTAGCATGAGTGTATGCCTTTCTTTCTGAAAAAGAACCTTTAGAATTTAAATAGTGTTTAATGTTTGTTTGTAAATTAAACACATTTGGTATTTTTAACTGTGTAAATAAACTAAAGTTTCCATTAAAGTTG